>Ga0302349_1000051_pt1 | contig 266578 bp, 232 predicted proteins | sample PhyAR1_FD_202176 | JGI IMG/M metagenome (GOLD analysis project Ga0302349, IMG submission 202176) | Leaf surface microbial communities from alfalfa plants in UC Gill Tract Community Farm, Albany, California, United States - DLSL A.R1... | ecosystem: Host-associated > Plants > Phyllosphere >... | reverse complement strand
GAAATGCCGGTCAACGTGACCAAACCGATTTTTGTTCGCGCCGGTAAGCCGGTCGCCTAATCATTTTTATCAGGAGAACTTCAATGAGCAATGTGCCAGCAGAACTGAAATACAGCAAAGAACACGAGTGGCTGCGCAAAGAGGCGGACGGCACTTACACCGTAGGGATCACCGAGCACGCGCAAGAGCTGCTGGGCGACATGGTGTTTGTTGACCTGCCTGACGTGGGCACGACCGTTAGCGCGGGCGACGACTGCGCCGTGGCGGAGTCCGTAAAAGCGGCATCTGACATCTATGCTCCTGTGAGCGGCGAAATCGTTGCCGTCAACGACGCGCTGAGCGATTCGCCAGAGCTGGTGAACAGCGAGCCTTATGAAGGTGGCTGGATCTTCAAGATCAAAGCCAGCGACGAATCTCAGGTTGCCGCGCTGCTGGATGCGACCGCGTACGAAGCACTGTTAGAAGACGAGTAATTGTTTATCCCCCTCTCCCTCTGGGAGAGGGCAGGGGTGAGGGTGCCAGTCTTCCCCTCACCCTAACCCTCTCCCAGAGGGAGAGGGAACTTAAATTCACTGCACGTTTCAGGAACCATCGCTCATGACACAGACTTTAAGCCAGCTTGAAAACCGTGGCGCCTTCATTGAACGTCACATTGGGCCGGATGCTCAGCAACAGCAGGAGATGCTGAAGACAGTTGGCGCGGATTCATTAAACGCACTGATCGGCCAGATTGTGCCAAAAGACATCCAGCTTGCCACGCCGCCTCAGGTGGGGGAAGCCACTACGGAATTCGCCGCGCTGGCGGAGCTGAAGGCTATCGCAGGCCTGAACAAGCGCTATAAGTCTTACATTGGCATGGGCTACACCAACGTGCAGTTGCCGCCGGTTATCCTGCGCAACATGCTGGAAAACCCGGGCTGGTACACCGCATACACCCCGTATCAGCCAGAAGTCTCCCAGGGCCGTCTGGAAGCGCTGCTGAACTTCCAGCAGGTGACGCTGGATCTGACCGGTATGGATATCGCTTCCGCCTCGCTGCTGGATGAAGCGACCGCTGCTGCCGAAGCAATGGCGATGGCCAAACGCGTGAGCAAGCTGAAAAATGCCAACCGCTTCTTCGTGGCGGCGGACGTGCATCCCCAGACGCTGGACGTGGTGCGCACCCGTGCGGAAACCTTCGGCTTTGACGTGATCGTCGACGACGCTGACAAAGTGTTGGATCACCAGGACGTCTTCGGCGTACTGCTTCAGCAGGTAGGCACCACCGGTGAAGTTCACGACTACGGCACGCTGATTGCCGAGCTGAAATCCCGCAAAGTGGTTGTCAGCGTTGCCGCCGATTTTATGGCGCTGGTGCTGCTGACGGCGCCGGGTAAACAGGGTGCGGATATCGTATTCGGTTCTGCGCAACGCTTCGGCGTGCCGATGGGCTACGGCGGCCCGCACGCGGCGTTCTTCGGTGCGAAAGATGAATTCAAACGCTCTATGCCAGGCCGTATTATCGGCGTCTCAAAAGACGCTGCCGGTAACACCGCGCTGCGCATGGCGATGCAGACCCGCGAGCAGCACATCCGCCGCGAGAAAGCGAACTCCAATATCTGTACCTCTCAGGTGCTGCTGGCAAACATCGCCAGCCTGTACGCCGTATTCCACGGCCCGGCAGGCCTGAAGCGTATTGCCAGCCGCATTCACCGCCTGGCCGATATTCTGGCCTGCGGTCTGCAGCAGAAAGGCCTTAAGCTGCGCCACGCTCACTACTTCGACACCCTGTGTGTGGACGTGGCGGACAAAGCGGCCGTGCTGGCGCGCGCGAATGCGGCAGAGATCAACCTGCGCAGCGACATCCACAACGCCGTCGGCATTACGCTGGATGAAAGCACCACCCGCGACGATATCCTCAACCTGTTCAGCGTGTTGCTGGGTGACGCGCACGGTCTGGACGTTGACGCGCTCGACAAAGAAGTCGCGCTCGACAGCCGCTCCATTCAGGAAAGCATGCTGCGTAACGATGCGATCCTGACGCATCCGGTCTTTAATCGCTATCACAGCGAAACCGAGATGATGCGCTATATGCACTCTCTGGAGCGCAAGGATCTGGCGCTGAACCAGGCGATGATCCCGCTGGGCTCCTGCACCATGAAGCTGAACGCCGCGGCAGAGATGATCCCGATCACCTGGCCTGAATTCTCCGAGCTGCACCCGTTCTGCCCGCCAGAGCAGGCGGAAGGTTATCACATGATGATCAACCAGCTTTCCGACTGGCTGGTGAAATTGACCGGTTATGACGCGCTCTGCATGCAGCCGAACTCTGGCGCGCAGGGCGAGTACGCGGGCCTGCTGGCGATCCGCCACTATCACGAAAGCCGCAACGAAGGTCACCGCGATATCTGCCTGATCCCAAGCTCTGCCCACGGTACCAACCCGGCCTCTGCCCAGATGGCGGGCATGGAAGTGGTGGTCGTTGCGTGCGATAAAAACGGCAACATCGATCTGGCCGACCTGCGTGCGAAAGCCGAGCAGGCGGGCGACAAGCTCTCCTGCATCATGGTGACCTACCCGTCTACCCACGGCGTGTACGAAGAGACTATCCGTGAAGTGTGCGAAGTGGTGCACCAGTTCGGCGGTCAGGTTTACCTCGACGGCGCGAACATGAACGCCCAGGTGGGCATTACCTCTCCGGGCTTTATCGGCGCGGACGTGTCGCACCTGAACCTGCACAAAACCTTCTGCATCCCTCACGGCGGTGGCGGCCCGGGCATGGGCCCAATCGGCGTGAAAGCGCACCTGGCACCGTTTGTGCCTGGCCACAGCGTGGTGCAGATTGAAGGCATGCTGACCCGTCAGGGCGCGGTCTCTGCGGCACCGTTCGGCAGCGCCTCTATCCTGCCAATCAGCTGGATGTACATCCGCATGATGGGCGCGGAAGGGCTGAAGCAGGCGAGCCAGGTGGCGATCCTGAATGCCAACTATATTGCGACTCGCCTGAAGTCTGCCTTCCCGGTGCTCTATACCGGCCGCGACGGTCGCGTGGCGCACGAGTGCATCCTCGATATTCGTCCGCTAAAAGAGCAGACCGGCATTAGCGAGCTGGATATCGCCAAGCGTCTGATCGACTACGGCTTCCACGCGCCAACCATGTCGTTCCCGGTTGCGGGTACGCTGATGGTGGAGCCAACGGAATCTGAAAGCAAAGCCGAGCTGGACCGCTTTATCGACGCGATGCTGGCCATCCGCATGGAGATCGACCGCGTGCAGGACGGCGAGTGGACGCTGGAAGATAACCCGCTGGTCAACGCCCCGCACACCCAGCACGAAATGGTGGCAGAGTGGAACCACGGCTATTCCCGCGAGCTGGCGGTCTTCCCGGCAGGCGTGGCAAACAAATACTGGCCGACCGTGAAGCGTCTTGATGACGTCTACGGCGACCGTAACCTGTTCTGCTCCTGCGTGCCGATGAGCGAATACCAGTAATATTATTGGTGTAGTCATAAAGGCCGGGTAAGGCGAAGCCGCCACCCGGCTTTTTTATTGGGAGAAGCGAATGGCAATTGCACTTGTCACCGGCGCCAGCCGGGGCATTGGGAAAGCCACCGCGCTGCAGCTGGCGCGCGAAGGCTACACCGTGGCGGTGAACTATCACCACAACATTAAAGCCGCGACGGACGTCATCAACCAGATCGTTGAAGCGGGCGGTAAAGCGTTTGCCGTCCGCGCGGATATCAGTGATGAAGCCCAGGTGCTGGCGATGTTTGACAGCCTCGATCGTGAAGGCGAGCCGCTTCGTGCGCTGGTCAATAATGCGGGGATTCTGTTTGAGCAATCCACTATTGAGAATTTGTCCGCAGAGCGCATTAACCGCGTTCTGGCGACCAACGTCACGGGCTACTTTCTCTGCTGCAGGGAAGCGGTAAAACGCATGTCCTTCAGGCATGGCGGCAAGGGTGGGGCGATAGTGAACGTCTCTTCCGCCGCGTCGCGTCTGGGCGCGCCGGGTGAATATGTGGATTATGCCGCGTCGAAGGGGGCGGTGGATTCGCTGACAACCGGGCTATCGCTGGAGGTGGCGGCGCAGGGCATTCGCGTCAACTGCGTACGTCCGGGTCTGATTTATACCGATATTCATGCGTCCGGCGGAGAGCCGGGGCGGGTAGATCGCGTGAAATCCTTGCTGCCGATGCAGCGCGGCGGCCAGCCGGAAGAGGTGGCGCAGGCGATTGTCTGGCTGCTGAGCGAGAAGGCGTCGTACGTAACGGGCAGTTTTATTGAGTTGGCTGGCGGGAAATAAGCCCCTCACCCTAACCCTCTCCCAAAGGGAGAGGGGATCAATCGTAGGCCGGTGCAAGCGTAGCGCCGCCCGGCGTTAAAGTTTCTCGCCGTTGCTGGCAATCACTTCCTTATACCAGTTAAAGCTCTTCTTGCGGGAACGCGACATGTCGCCCGTGCCGTCGTCGTGCTTGTTCACGTAGATAAAGCCGTAGCGCTTGCTGTACTGGCCGGTGGTGAACGACACGCAGTCGATGCAGCCCCATGGCGTATAGCCCATCAGATCCACGCCGTCGTGCGTCACGGCTTTGATCATCTCTTCCACGTGGGCACGCAGGTAGTCGATGCGATAGTCGTCGTTGATGCTGCCGTCTTCTTCCACCTTATCGTAGGCGCCGAACCCGTTTTCCACGATAAACAGCGGCTTCTGATAGCGTTCGTACAGTTCGCACAGGGCATAGCGCAGGCCCACCGGATCAATCTGCCAGCCCCAGTCAGACGCCTTCACGTGCGGGTTCGGCACGCTGCCTTCGAAGCCGGAAATCGCATCGCCGGTACCGCCTTCCGCTTTCACCGCGTTGGTCATGTAGTAGCTGAAACCTAAGTAGTCGCAGGTACCTTCACGCAGGATCTGCTCGTCGCCTGCCTCCATTTTGATGGAGAAGCCGCGGCGCTCCCACTCGTTCAGCACGTAGGATGGGTAGTAACCACGCAGCTGGACGTCGGTAAAGACATAGCGCTCGCGCATAGATTCCTGGGCGAACATCACGTCTTCCGGTTTGCAGGAGAACGGATAGAGCGCCACCATCGCCAGCATGCAGCCGACCTTCATCTCCGGGTTGATGCGGCGCGCGGCTTTCACCGCCAGGGCGCTGGCCACAAACTGGTGGTGCAGGACCTGGTACATGGTCTCTTCCGGATTGTCATGTTCGGTATAGACCACGCCCGAGCAGCAGTAACCGAACAGCGGCGCGCGCCAGTTACGCTGGTTATTGATTTCGTTGAAGGTCATCCAGTATTTGACCTTGTTTTTGTAGCGCTCAAAAACCACTTCCGCGAAGCGCACGAAGAAATCGACCACTTTACGGTTGGTCCAGCTACCGTACTCCTGCACCAGGTGCAGCGGCATTTCGAAGTGGGAGAGGGTGATCACCGGTTCGATGTTGTATTTCAGCAGCTCGTCGAACATGTCGTCGTAGAACTTCAGCCCCTCTTCGTTTGGCTGCGTTTCGTCACCTTTCGGGAAGATGCGCGTCCAGGCGATAGAGGTGCGGAAGCACTTGAAACCCATCTCGGCAAACAGCTTGATGTCTTCTTTATAGTGGCCGTGGAAGTCGATGGCCTCGTGGTTTGGGTAGTATTTACCCGGTACTACTTCCTGCGTGATTTCGCGCGGGACGCCGTGCGCGCCGCCGGTCAATACGTCACAAATGCTTGGCCCTTTGCCGCCTTTGTTCCAGCCGCCTTCAACCTGGTGAGCGGCAACCGCGCCGCCCCATAAAAAATCTTTTGGTAAGGTTAATTTTTTCATCGCTGCTCTTCTCAATAAATGGCTTATTGGCATCGAGTCTAGCAAAGCGAAATTGAATGTCACGATATAACAATTCACAGTAAATGTGATTTGTTACATCAAAAAAACAGGGTGTTTTATTCTGTGAGTTTCTTCGCCAGTTTACGCCCGAGAGACTCCAGAATATAAATGACGGGAATTTGCGTGGTGATGTCGTAGACGCCTGCAATACGCGTCTGAGGAACGTGCCAGGAGAGATTAAAGTCCGCCAGCTTTGCCAGACGCGAGTGCTCGTGGCTGGTAATGGAGAGCACCTTGCAGTGATGCAGGCTGAACTGGCTGGCGAAGCGCAGGATCTCCTCGGTCTCGCCCGAGACGGAAAGCACAATCGCCAGCGCATTTTTCGCCATATCATTGGTGACCGGAAAATAAGGATCATCAATATGGTTACTGAATTTCCCGATATTAGAAAAGAAACGTGCGCCATATTTTGCCAGCGAACCCGATGTCCCGGCACCGACAAATATAATTCGCTCGGACGATAGAATAATATCTACCGCATTATCTAATAGCGCGTCGAACTCTTCATTATTCACGCTTTTAAAAAAGCTGATAATTTCGCTGGCACCGAAATTCGCCTGCTGGGGCTCGTTCTGTTCAAGATAAAGCTTAAAGCGCACCCGAAATTCAGAATACCCTTCGCAGTTAAGCTTGCGGCAAAAGCGCAGGATAGTGGTGGTTGAGACGTCTGCCGCATCCGCCAGCTCGCGGATGGTCATGTACATCACTTTGTCACGATTTTTTATGACATAGTTGTAGACCATCATCTCCAGGTTATTGAGACTGGCAATGGCGGAATGGGAGAACATGCTCACAATGACTACACTCACTCATCAGACTTTTCTTCAGGGAATAATAACATGCAGCCAAACGACATCACTTTTTTTCAGCGCTTTCAGGACGACATTCTGGCCGGGCGTAAAACCATCACTATCCGGGATAAAAGTGAATCCCATTTCAAAACCGGCGATATCCTGCGGGTGGGGCGTTATGAGGATGATGGTTATTTTTGCACCATCGAAGTAACGGGAACGTCAACCGTTACGTTCGCCACATTGACGCAAAAACATGCTGAACAGGAGAACATGACCCTGGATGCATTGAAAAGCGTGATCGCAGAGATCTACCCCAGGCAAAACCAGTTTTATGTGATTGATTTTAAATGTTTATAATTAAAATCGAAACACACGTTCGCTGAAATTAAAGTGTAACTGTCTGATTGTAATTTAGAAACGTTATGTTTAACTTTATTTTAGCTAACAGGTGTTCACTGGAATCATTCTCAGTTAGCATAGTTATGCGATGAATAATCATCTTTTGTTTTCCCGGAGTTTTGTATGGTGAGTAGACCATTAATCGCACAGGGATATTCGCTGGCTGAGGAAGTAGCCAACAGCATCAGTCACGGCATTGGCCTGGTGTTTGGGATTGTCGGTTTAGTGTTATTGCTGGTGCAGGCGGTGGACGCCAATGCCAGCGCGATGGCCATTACCAGCTACAGCCTGTATGGCGGGAGTATGATCCTGCTGTTCCTGGCCTCGACGCTGTATCACGCGATCCCGCATCAGCGGGCCAAGATGTGGCTCAAGAAATTTGACCACTGTGCTATCTATCTTCTGATTGCAGGCACTTACACACCGTTTTTGCTGGTGGGGCTTAACTCACCGCTGTCGCGTGGCCTGATGATTGTTATCTGGAGCCTGGCACTGCTGGGGATCCTGTTTAAGCTGACCATCGCGCACCGGTTTAAGGTGCTGTCTCTGGTCACCTATCTGACAATGGGCTGGTTGTCGCTGATTGTGGTGTATCAACTGGCGGTCAAACTGTCGGTAGGGGGCGTAACGCTTCTGGCCTTAGGCGGCGTGGTGTACTCGCTCGGCGTGATTTTCTACGTCTGCAAGCGTATTCCGTACAACCATGCCATCTGGCACGGCTTTGTGCTGGGCGGCAGCGTATGCCACTTTTTGGCGATCTATTTGTACGTGGGGCAGGTGTAGTTTTTTCCACCGTGCGGGCGGTTGCCCTCACCCCGTCTCTCTCCCACAGGGAGAGGGAGGATACTAAAACCGTAGGCCCGGTAAGCGCAGCGCCACCGGGCTATACAGCATCATTCTTCCAGTGAATACGGCAGCGGCTCGATGCTCAGTGTGTTCGCATCGTCACGCACGCGGAACACGCTGTCGGCTTCCATGTCGTTGTTCATGACGGCCTGTACCAAAAGACGTCCATCATCCAGCTGTACGGCGGCTAACACGGTGCCGGTGCGGCGCCAGTTATCACCCATCTTCAGCTCTAAGTCTTCACCCGCTTCAGGTACACGGCTGGCATGGCCCGCCAGCGTCCACAGCGCTCGTTTGTTTGCGCCGCGGAATTTTGCACGCGCCACCATCTCCTGGCCGGTGTAACAGCCCTTTTTAAAGCTGATACCCCCCAGCGCCTGCAGGTTCGTTGCCTGAGGAATAAACTGCGCGCTGTTTGCTGCGTCAATCACCGGCAGACCCGCTTCGATGTTCAGCGCCAGCCACTGCTGACTGTTGTTGAGCTGCGCTTCGCCGCGCAGCGCTTCGGTCACGCGTTCGGCCGTTGCCGTATCCGTAACTAACAGGAAACGCTCCGCCGGGTGTTCAAACCACAGGATGGAGGTCGCGCCTTCGCTGACCACCTGCTTTTCTGCATCCGGCAGTTCGCTGAAGAGATTTTTCAGCGCCGCACGGGCCTGGAAACCGGCCACACCCAGCAGGACATGTTCGTCGTCCGGGGCGATAGTGACTTTGGAGAAGACCGCGTACTTCTTCAGCTCTTTGAGCTGGGCTTCTTGCAGGCTGCGGCGCTCAATAAAAGCAAAGCCGTCCTGACGGCGGAAGAGGCGCAGGTTGCTCCACATTTTGCCTTTTGGGTCGCAATGCGCGGCCAGCAGGTGCTGGTGTTCGGTCATCTGGCTGACGTCGGCGGTCACCTGGCCCTGCAAATATTTTTCGGCGTCGGCACCGGTGAGCGTTGCCAGCGCCCAGTCATCAAGAGAAATAAGCGTCAGCGGCAGACGCGCAGAGGCGGCGGGCTGGCGAGGAGAAAATGGTGTAAATGCCATAACGATATCCTGAATTGCTTAACGCTTTGATAATGTCTAATGGTAAAAGAGCCTGCAGGCAATGCAAGCGCTTTCAACAGACCATTTGTGCCCTAAACCGGTTATGCGTAGCGCTACGCAAAATAATGTAATCCGCTGTCTTTGTAGGGATTATTCTGGAAGCCTGCTCGGCGATCGCAATATTCCAGTAATGAAACGGTCAAAAACACGTTACACTAGCTGGTGTCCCCGTAGAGAAATAAAGAACACTGAACGGGGTACCGACTGTGCCAAACGTAATGCAGGAAAATGAACATGGATATTAACAACAAGGCCCGTATTCACTGGGCGTGCCGTCGCGGCATGCGTGAACTTGATATTTCCATCATGCCTTTCTTCGAATATGAGTATGACAGCTTAAGCGATGACGATAAGCGTCTGTTTGTTCGCCTGCTTGAGTCTGACGATCCGGATTTATTCAACTGGCTGATGAACCACGGCAAACCCGCCGACACCGAGTTGCAACGGATGGTGCAATTAATTCAAACACGGAATCGGGAACGTGGTCCTGTGGCAATCTGATCTTCGCGTCTCGTGGCGCTCGCAGTGGATGTCTTTATTGCTCCACGGCCTGGTTGCGGCCTTTGTGTTACTGATGCCGTGGCCGCTGAGCTATACGCCTCTGTGGCTGCTGTTACTGTCGTTTGTCGTTTTTGACAGCGTACGCAGCCAGCGTCGCATTAATGCCCGTCAGGGAGAGATTAAATTACTGATGGATTCCCGCCTGCGCTGGCAGGGTAAAGAGTGGGATATTCTCGGTATGCCCTGGATGCTCAACTGCGGCATGATGTTACGGTTACGCAAGGTGGACGGCGGGCGTTGCCAGCATCTGTGGCTAGCGGCAGACAGTATGGATGCTGCCGAGTGGAGAGACCTGCGCCGGATGCTGTTGCAACAGACGACGCAGGGGTAACGCGCGTTAGCTAAACTTTTCAGCCATTTCGCCCAGGATCTGCTCGCACCAGCTTTGCAGGCGCTCATCGCTGAGATCGTACTGGTTGGTCTCATCCAGCGCGAGTCCAACAAACAGCTCGCCGTCGGCAATAATCGGTTTTTTACTGGTGAACTCGTAACCTTCGGTTGGCCAGTAGCCGATAAACGACACCCCTTTCGGCGCCAGCTTGTCATGCAGCATGCCGAGCGCGTCCAGGAACCATTCCCCGTAACCCAGCTGATCCCCCATGCCGTACATGGCTATGATTTTGCCGTCGAGATTGACTGAATCGAGTTGATCCCAGATAGCTTCCCAGTCTTCCTGTATCTCGCCGAAATCCCATGTCGGGATACCGAGGATCAGCACGTCATACTGCTCCATCAGCGCGACCGCATCATCTTTCAGGTTATGCAACGTCACCAGTTCCGGGCCAATGATGTCGCGAATTTTCTCTGCCGCCATTTCGGTGTAGCAGGTGCTGGAACCATAGAACAGACCAATATTCATCGCGTAACTATCTCAATTCTTGCTTTGACTATGCGCGTAGTGTACCAGAAACCGGTCGCAATCAGGCATAATGGCCTGACTGCAGAATCAAAGGGGCTGATGTGGAAAAGGATCTCGCACTGATCGAACAGTTTCTCGACGCGCTGTGGCTGGAGAAAAATCTGGCCGAGAATACCCTCAGCGCCTACCGTCGCGATCTCACCATGCTGGTGGAGTGGCTTGCGCACCGGGGGTTATCCCTTGCGAGCGCACAGCGTGACGACCTGCAGACGCTGCTGGGGGAACGTATCGCGGGGGGCTACAAAGCCACCAGCTCCGCACGTTTGCTTAGCGCCATGCGCCGGCTGTTCCAGCATCTCTACCGTGAGAAGATTCGCGAAGACGATCCCAGCGCGCTGCTGGCATCCCCTAAGCTCCCGCAGCGGCTGCCGAAAGATCTCAGCGAAGCACAAGTTGAGAGATTATTACAGTCACCGGCTGTTGACCTGCCGCTGGAGTTACGCGATAAAGCCATGCTTGAGCTATTGTATGCTACCGGCTTGCGCGTTTCGGAACTGGTTGGTCTGACGATGAGCGACATCAGCCTGCGTCAGGGCGTGGTGCGCGTCATTGGTAAAGGCAACAAGGAAAGGCTGGTTCCGCTGGGGGAAGAGGCGGTTTACTGGCTGGAAACGTACCTGGAGCACGGTCGTCCGTGGCTGCTTAATGGTACGTCTATCGACGTCCTGTTTCCGAGCCAGCGCGCTCAGCAGATGACGCGGCAAACGTTCTGGCATCGCATCAAGCATTACGCCACACTGGCGGGTATCGACAGTGAAAAGCTTTCGCCGCACGTATTGCGTCACGCCTTCGCGACGCATCTGTTAAACCACGGCGCTGATTTACGCGTGGTGCAGATGCTGCTGGGGCACAGCGATCTTTCCACGACGCAAATTTACACCCATGTCGCGACGGAACGCCTGCGGCAGCTACACCAACAGCACCACCCTCGTGCGTGAGTGCCGACGAATTGTAACAGGATCACATATGAAAAAGTCTTTCGCGCTGTTCACCCTGCTGGCAGCCTCATTTACCGGTTTCGCCCATGCGGACGACGCCGCCATCAAACAGTCGCTGGCTAAGCTTGGCGTCACCGGTAGCGATATTCAGCCTGCACCGGTTGCCGGCATGAAAACGGTACTGACCAACAGCGGCGTGCTGTACGTCACCGAAGACGGCAAACACATCATTCAGGGGCCAATGTACGACGTGAGCGGCGCGCAGCCGGTAAACGTAACCAACAAGCTGCTGATGAAAAACCTGAACGCGCTCGAAAAAGAGATGATCGTCTATAAAGCGGCGCAGGAAAAACACGTCATTACCGTCTTCACCGACATCACCTGCGGCTACTGCCACAAGCTGCATGAAGAGATGAAAGACTACAACGCGCTGGGCATCACCGTGCGTTACCTGGCCTTCCCGCGCGCGGGCGTGCAGAGCCAGCCAGAGCAGGACATGAAGGCTATCTGGTGTGCGAAAGACCGCAACAAAGCGTTTGACGACGCGATGAATGGCAAAGGCGTTAAGCCGGCCTCCTGCGACATTGATATCGCTAACCACTATGCGCTGGGCGTGCAGTTTGGCGTGAGCGGTACGCCTGCGATTGTCCTGAGCAACGGCTATGTCGTTCCGGGCTATCAGGGACCGAAAGAGATGAAAGAGTTCCTCGACGCGCACCAGAAACAGTTTGGTGGTAAATAATCCGCGTGAAAGCCCCAATAAAATTGCGCCGCCGCGAGGCGGTTGAACCGGTTGATTTGCCAGACGATCTCCCGGCGTTGCTTAAGCGCCTCTACGCCAGCCGCGGCGTGCGTCGCGCTGAGGATCTTGAACGCAGCGTGAAAGGGATGCTGCCCTGGCAGCAGCTGAGCGGTATCGAAAAAGCCACTGAAATGCTCTACAACGCGCTTCGTGAGGGAACGCGGATTGTGGTGGTGGGCGATTTCGATGCCGACGGCGCAACCAGCACCGCGCTGAGCGTACTCAGCCTGCGCGCGCTGGGCTGCGATAACGTCACCTATCTGGTGCCGAACCGTTTTGAAGACGGCTACGGCCTCAGTCCGGAAGTGGTCGATCAGGCCCACGCCCGTGGTGCACAGATGATCATGACCGTTGATAACGGGATCTCTTCCCATGCGGGCGTCGATCATGCTCACGCTTTGGGGATCCCGGTGCTGGTCACCGATCACCACCTGCCGGGCGAAACGCTGCCGGATGCGGAAGCGATTATTAACCCCAACCTGCGCGACTGCGGTTTCCCATCGAAATCCCTCGCAGGCGTGGGCGTAGCGTTTTATCTGATGCTGGCGTTACGGACCCTGCTGCGCGATAAGGGCTGGTTCGACTCTCGCGGTATTGCCGTACCTAACCTGGCAGAATATCTCGATCTGGTGGCGCTGGGCACCGTCGCGGACGTGGTACCGCTCGATACTAATAACCGTATTTTGACCTGGCAGGGCCTAAGCCGCATTCGCGCGGGCAAGTGCCGTCCGGGGATCAAGGCGCTTCTGGAGATTGCCAACCGCGATCCGATCAAGCTGGCGGCAAGCGACCTGGGCTTTGCTCTCGGGCCGCGTCTTAACGCAGCCGGAAGGCTGGACGATATGTCCGTCGGCGTGGCGCTGCTGCTGTGCGACAACATCGGTGAAGCACGCGTGTTGGCCAACGAGCTGGACGCGCTGAACCAGACCCGTAAAGAGATTGAGCAGGGGATGCAGGCCGAAGCGCTGACCCTGTGCGAAAAGCTTGAGCGCAGCGGCGATACGCTGCCGGGCGGCCTGGCGATGTACCATCCTGAGTGGCATCAGGGCGTGGTGGGCATTCTGGCGTCGCGCATTAAAGAGCGTTTCCACCGTCCGGTGATCGCGTTCGCCCCCGCGGGTGACGGCACGCTGAAAGGCTCTGGTCGCTCAATCCAGGGGCTGCATATGCGCGACGCGCTGGAGCGTCTCGATACGCTGTATCCGGGTCTGATGATCAAGTTCGGCGGCCATGCGATGGCGGCAGGCCTGTCTCTGGAAGAGGCGAAGTTCGAAGAGTTTCAGCGTCTGTTTGGTGAACTGGTCACCGACTGGATCGACCCGGCCCTGCTGCAGGGGGAAGTGGTATCCGATGGTGAGCTCTCGCCGCTTGAAATGACGATGGACGTGGCGCAAATGCTGCGCGATGCCGGTCCGTGGGGGCAGATGTTCCCGGAACCGCTGTTTGACGGTCGTTTCCGTCTGCTGCAGCAGCGTATCGTTGGCGAACGTCATCTGAAAGTGATGGTCGAGCCCGTGGGCGGAGGTCCGCTGCTGGACGGCATTGCCTTCAACGTTGACACGGCGGTATGGCCGGACAACGGCGTGCGCGAGGTTGAGCTGGCGTACAAACTGGACATCAACGAGTTTCGCGGTAACCGCACCCTGCAGATCATCATCGACAATCTCTGGCCAATTTAGCGGCAGTAATCTCTATAAAAAAGGGCGTGGATTCGGTACAATCCCGCTCTTATCACCGCATTTTGACAAGTCCATAAAAGAAAACAGACCATGTTTGAAATTAATCCGGTAAAAAACCGTATTCAGGACCTCACGGAGCGCTCTGACGTTCTTAGGGGGTATCTTTGACTACGATGCCAAGAAAGAGCGTCTTGAAGAAGTAAACGCCGAGCTGGAACAGCCGGACGTCTGGAACGAACCTGAACGCGCACAGGCGCTGGGTAAAGAGCGTTCCTCTCTCGAAGCTATCGTAGATACGCTGGATCAAATGGCCCAGGGGCTGGAAGATGTTTCCGGTTTGCTGGAGCTGGCCGTCGAAGCCGACGACGAAGAAACCTTTAACGAAGCCGTGGCAGAACTCGACGTGCTGGAAGAGAAGCTGGCGCAGCTGGAATTCCGCCGTATGTTCTCCGGCGAATACGACAGCGCTGACTGCTATCTCGATATTCAGGCTGGTTCTGGCGGCACCGAAGCGCAGGACTGGGCCAGCATGCTGACGCGTATGTACCTGCGTTGGGCGGAAGCGCGCGGCTTCAAAACCGAAATTATCGAAGAGTCTGAAGGTGAAGTTGCGGGTCTGAAATCCGTCACCATCAAGATCATTGGCGATTACGCCTACGGCTGGCTGCGTACCGAAACCGGCGTTCACCGCCTGGTGCGTAAGAGCCCGTTCGACTCCGGTGGCCGTCGTCATACCTCCTTCAGCTCCGCGTTTGTTTATCCGGAAGTTGATGAAGATATTGATATCGAAATTAACCCGGCGGACCTGCGTATCGACGTTTATCGCGCATCCGGCGCGGGTGGTCAGCACGTTAACCGTACGGAATCGGCGGTGCGTATTACCCACATTCCAACCGGGCTGGTAACACAGTGCCAGAACGACCGTTCCCAGCATAAGAACAAAGACCAGGCCATGAAGCAGATGAAAGCGAAGCTTTATGAGCTGGAGATGCAGAAGAAAAATGCTGAGAAACAGGCGATGGAAGACAACAAGTCCGACATCGGTTGGGGCAGCCAGATCCGTTCTTACGTCCTTGATGACTCCCGCATCAAAGACCTGCGTACCGGGGTTGAAACCCGCAACACGCAGGCGGTGCTGGACGGCAGCCTGGACCAATTTATCGAAGCAAGTTTGAAAGCAGGGTTATGAGGAACCAACATGTCTGAACAACAAGCACAGGGCGCTGACGCGGTAGTCGATCTTAACAACGAACTGAAAACCCGCCGCGAGAAGCTGGCAGCGCTGCGCGAGCAGGGCGTGCCGTTCCCGAACGATTTTCGTCGTGACCATACCTCAGACCAACTGCACGCTGACTTCGACGCTAAAGAGAACGAAGAGCTGGAAGCGCTGAACGTTGAAGTGGCCGTTGCTGGCCGCATGATGACCCGTCGTATCATGGGTAAAGCCTCCTTCGTGACCTTGCAGGACGTAGGTGGCCGTATTCAGCTGTACGTTTCCCGTGACGACCTGCCGGAAGGCATCTACAACGAGCAGTTCAAAAAGTGGGACCTGGGCGATATCCTGGGCGCGAAAGGTAAACTGTTCAAAACCAAAACCGGTGAACTGTCTATCCACTGCACCGAGCTGCGTCTGCTGACCAAAGCCCTGCGCCCGCTGCCGGATAAGTTCCACGGCCTGCAGGATCAGGAAGCGCGCTATCGTCAGCGCTACCTGGATCTCATCTCTAACGATGACTCCCGCAAGACCTTCAAAATTCGCTCCCAGATCATGGCCGGTATCCGCCAGTTCATGGTCAACCGCGACTTTATGGAAGTGGAAACCCCAATGATGCAGGTGATCCCTGGCGGCGCGTCTGCGCGTCCGTTCATCACCCATCACAACGCCCTGGACCTGGACATGTACCTGCGTATCGCGCCGGAACTGTACCTGAAGCGTCTGGTGGTCGGTGGTTTCGACCGCGTGTTCGAAATCAACCGTAACTTCCGTAACGAAGGTATCTCCGTTCGTCATAACCCAGAGTTCACCATGATGGAACTCTATATGGCGTATGCGGATTACAAAGATCTGATCGAGCTGACCGAATCCCTGTTCCGCACCCTGGCGCAGGACATTCTGGGCACCACGCAGGTTCCTTATGGTGAAGAAGTCTTCGACTTCGGCAAGCCGTTCGAAAAACTGACCATGCGCGAAGCGATCAAGAAATACCGTCCGGAAACCAACATGGCGGATCTGGATAACTTCGATTCTGCGAAAGCCATCGCCGAAAGCATCGGTATCAAGGTTGAGAAGAGCTGGGGTCTGGGCCGTATCGTGACCGAGATCTTCGAAGAAGTGGCCGAAGCGCACCTGATTCAACCGACCTTCATCACCGAATACCCGGCTGAAGTCTCTCCGCTGGCGCGTCGTAATGACGAGAACCCGGAAATCACCGATCGCTTCGAATTCTTCATCGGCGGCCGTGAAATCGGCAACGGCTTTAGCGAGCTGAACGATGCGGAAGACCAGGCTCAGCGCTTCCAGGATCAGGTTGACGCGAAAGCCGCAGGCGACGACGAAGCGATGTTCTTCGACGAAGACTACGTGACCGCGCTGGAGCACGGTCTGCCGCCAACGGCGGGCCTGGGGATTGGTATCGACCGTATGGTGATGCTGTTCACCAACAGCCACACCATCCGCGACGTGATCCTGTTCCCGGCGATGCGCCCGGTGAAATAAGGCGTTAAGATGTAAAAAAAGCCCCGAAAGGGGCTTTTTTATTGCGCCGCGAAGGCTTTGAGTTTATCGCGGGCGGTTGTCGCTTCCATGACCATCCACGGGCTAAAGGCCCAGGGCGTCGCGTCCAGCGCGCGGAATAACGCGTCCAGCTCAACCCACTGATAGTCCATCACTTCATCTTCGTTTATCGTCACATCATTGGTGATGCGGGCAGCGAATACCGGGCAAATTTCGTTTTCCACGATCCCGGACGGGTCGGTTTCCCGATAGCGAAATTCAGGGGCGACGGCGGTGATATCGGACAGCTCAGCGCCTACTTCAAAGCGGCAGCGGCGGATTATCGCCTGTATCGTCTCTTCGCCGGACTGCGGGTGGCCGCAGACGGAGTTGGTCCAGACGCCGGGCCAGGCTTTTTTGGTTAAGGCGCGCCGGGTGATCAGACATTCGCCGTTTGCGTTAAAAAGCCAGGAGGAGAAAGCCAGATGCAGCGGGGTATGTAAGGTGTGCGCGGCATATTTTTCCTGAGTGCCAATCACCATTCCCTGGTCGTTTACCAAAATAACGTGTTCTTGAATACTCATTGATGCTCCAGTGCCAAAATGCCGAGTGGTTCAGCACCATCAGCCGGATCATTATACTGCATTCTTATACGAACGGTTTGGCGCGTAGAGCGGAAAAGGGCATGACCCATATTCGTTTTGGCTGTTATCATAGTGCGCCATTCACGCTGACCGAGGATCTGTTTTGTTTGCAGGAAGCCTGACGAGAAACCCCATCACCGCCATTTTTTGCCTGACGCTGACGCTATTGCTGGCGGGCTGTTCAGGGAGCAAATCTTCGGATATGGGCAGCTATTCCGGTTCGGTCTATACCGTTAAGCGTGGGGATACGTTGTACCGGATTTCGCGCGCAACGGGAACCAGCGTGAAGGATCTGGCGCGGCTGAATAATCTCTCTCCGCCCTACACCATCGAGGTGGGGCAGCAGCTGAAGGTTAGCGGCGGATCGTCCTCGGGCAAAAAATCCTCTTCGAAGGGCAAAACCGCCAAAGTGACGTCGTCCTATCAGGTACCGCAATCGTCATGGCCGCCGGTTGGACAGCGCTGCTGGATTTGGCCTGCCAGCGGTAAAGTGGTCGCCCCTTACTCACTCTCTGAAGGTGGCAACAAGGGTATTGATATCGCCGCTGCGCGCGGTACGCCGGTTTATGCCTCCGGGGCAGGGAAGGTGGTTTACGTGGGTAACCAGCTGCGCGGCTACGGTAACCTGATCATGATTAAGCATGGCGAAGACTACATCACGGCCTATGCGCATAACGATACGATGCTGGTCAACAACGGGCAGAACGTCAAAGCCGGGCAGAAGATTGCCACCATGGGCAGCACCGGCACGGACGCGGTGAAGCTGCATTTCCAGATTCGCTATAAGGCGACGGCAATCGATCCGCAGCGTTATCTTCCTGCGCCCGGCAGCAAACCGAAGTGCTAAGTGATTATTTTATCGCCGGTTAGTTGTGAAGAGGCTTGTATGAAGGTGTGTAAGGTCTATAATGCCTTACGCACCTCAAAGCGGGCGTAGTTCAATGGTAGAACGAGAGCTTCCCAAGCTCTATACGAGGGTTCGATTCCCTTCGCCCGCTCCAGTCTTTGATCAAGTACTGATTTCTTCAACATGATTTTGAGTATGCGTATTCGCCTCTGATGCAGAAAATAATCAGTCCAGGTAACTGTTGTTAATCTCTTAGACCGCCAGCCCAAGCCTCCCCAAAACCAGAATGTTGACCAAATATCCCGAGGCCGACACACCTGCAAGGCACTTCACTACTTCATCCTATAGAGCAACACACCAGGGAAAGCTTGCAGCAACAGGGCTTTTCCCTGCTCATTTTCTGGTCTATTTAACATATGGTAATTTGACGGTACTTTCTGGTGAATTTGTATAGCGTTTGCTATACGCTTTGCTTGTGTTATGCTTGTAAAGCAATTGCTATACAAGGAGGCACCATGAAATCAGATGTTCAGCTCAACCTTAGAGCTAAGGAATCTCAAAGAGCACTCATTGATGCTGCAGCAGAGATTCTCCATAAATCACGCACAGACTTCATCCTGGAAATGGCATGTCAGGCTGCTGAGAATGTGATCCTCGATCGTCGCGTATTTCATTTTAACGATGAGCAGTATGCAGAGTTTATCGATATGCTCGATGCACCAGTTACGGATGACGCTACCATTGGTAAACTCCTGGGAAGGAAACCTCAGTGGGACGTGTAACAGCACCAGAACCGTTATCCAGCTCTCATCAACTTGCTGAGTTTGTCAGTGGTGAGGCTGTACTTGATGACTGGCTTAAACAGAGAGGATTAAAGAATCAGGCTCTCGGTGCCGCCCGAACGTTCGTTGTTTGTAAAACAGACACGAAACAGGTTGCCGGTTTTTACTCTCTGGCCACGGGCAGCGTTAACCACGTGGAGGCAACGGGAAGCCTCAGGCGCAATATGCCAGATCCCATCCCCGTAATCATTCTTGCTCGCCTGGCTGTCGATGTTTCATTCCGTGGAAAAGGGCTCGGGGCTGATTTACTGCATGATGCAGTTCTGCGCTGTTACCGTGTAGCTGAGAATATTGGAGTCCGTGCGATTATGGTTCATGCACTGACTGAAGAAGCCAAAAGCTTTTATCTTCACCATGGCTTTAAGGCATCGCAAATCCAGGAGCGGACTTTGTTTCTCAAATTACCGCAGTAGGTATGGAAATCGATAGGGGACATCGATTTCATGGTAATTTTATGAATTGTAATAAAAAATGGCTTAACATAATCTTTGTTATGCGCACTAACGTTGTAGTAGCTAAATTGATATGTCCGTCTCTGACAAAATGCCATGACCGCGCTACAGTCTCGCCACAGTGATCGCTGCTTTCAAAGGATGCAAGTTACGGCCATGACCTGTACCCGCGAAGCGCCTGTTCTGGAGAGCTGATGCCAGCAAGCATCACTGGTTCGAGGATCGTGGCCCGGCCTGCACATTGCTCGATTACGATGAGAATGTGACGAGCCGGCAAATGCAACTTATGGTTGTCAGTTATGAGTCCACTCAACTATTTTGACGTACTCGCGGTTATCAGGAACGTTACGGTAAGCCTCTGGTGTTCTACAGCGACAAGGCCAGCTTCTTCAGAATCAACATCAAGCTGGCCACCCGTAGTGATGACCATACTCTATTTGGCAGTGCCTGGCACGAATCTGTGCAAATACAAGTTCAGCCAAGAGCTGTGTCGAACGGGCTCACCTCACGTTACAGGACCGCCTAGTCAAGGTCTTGCGGCTCCGTGGTAACAAGTTAACCATGTCAAGAATCTGTTTGAGGAGATCTTACAAATATTTATCCTTTAAATATAAAGTTACTTCAGTAGCAAAAATATGATATATATTATCAATTGCTACCCTACGAGTTTCAACTATTTCGTCTTTAGTCATATCATTAATTGAAAGACTTAGAGTAGGAACTTCATTCTCAATTATTTTTACAACTTTATCATTTTCATTTGCAACGCTAGTAAAGAAATTCTTGCTCCCTAAGAAATTACTCAGATTAGAACGGAAAATAGTTTGGGGTGGGAAAATGGAATATTCCCCAAGATCCACACTAAGCTTGTTCTTTTGTAAAATTGAACCGATATGATTATTTAATATAATAGCTATTGTTTTCCCGGAAGCAGAGCCTGCAGAATATTTTATAGGCAAGTCTGGCGGCGAAGAATTCTTTATCGCCTTGAGAAGAAATGCATTATTATTTAAACTTTTTGGAAGCATGCCTTCTTTGAAGAGAACAATAATTTCTTCTATTTTCGATGGACTGGCTCTTCCTAGCTCGTAAATGGAAATGAAAAATAGCCAGTTAGATAATAATTCTTCTGATTTCTTACCTTGGTAGGAATAAAAGTAATGGAATGCCATAAATAAAAGATTGGTATAGGGGAGTAAAGAAAATTGCAACAACTAGTCTCTTTAAATATTCCCTATCAGTGTTAGAAATGTTGCTATTATTCATCAAATCTTGGATGTTAGAAACATCCAATGAATGGTTCTCTCTATGTGAAAGCATTCCTGTAAAAAATAATAATTTATCTTCTGGATTAGCTAATATTGCAGGATCACATTTGATTTTCATCATTTCCTCCTGCATTGTTAATGGCAATAACCTCTTCAAAATCCTCTTCAAATATTCCTGATGGCCACCAACTCACTGAACCATTTTTATTTATTTCAATCGGTTTTAGACATGCTGTTCTATTTTCCATATCATAGTCAACATAAACAAGATTTACATCCTTGTTATTTATTCCTTCTGCAATTCGGCGCCTAACTCTTAAAACAAATTCTTTTGAGTGAGTCTCAATCAATATTATATTTGAGTCCTTGGCTTCAAGGTATAAATCTGCAACAATCCCACAAGCAGCTGGGTGGATATGTAATTCAGGCTGCTCAATAATTTCGATGCCATCTATACTCTTGAGATCACGAACATTTCTGTTGACTATTGATGGGAATACTTGTGCGAATCCCATCCCTTCATCTATTATATTTGACTCATTATGTTCACTAATGCAATATACAGAGAATGATTGCCCAAGGGATTTGATTGAAAAATATTTACCATTAAAGTTGATTTGCATCCATTTTTTTATTTTTTCGCCAAGCAAACCATTAGATTTTTTCTCTAAATCATTAAAAACATATGGTGCATTTTGACCTCTGTCTCCAATGTCATAATTCTTGATAATTTTAGAAGTATATGTCCGATTAAGTTCAGATCGAAAAGGTCCCAGGTAACTTAAATTAAAGTTATAATTTTTTATTTTATCAAGGAGTTCAAATGTGTTTAGATGTTTCACTGGTAGGTTATGACCAGAAGGGATTAGCCCATCAAAATCTAATAACGTAAATTCGTCTTCAACAAAATATCTAAGGTTATTATTTGATTCCAGTTCCTCCAAGTCCATTTCAGCATTAAAACAAACCTCATCATAAGAGCATGAAAATTTTGATACCACTAACTGACTTAATTCCGTTGAATATCTTAATTCGGTTATGAAATTTATAATTATCCCTTCACAATCAAATGTCGCACCAAGTTCAAGTTTAGTATATTCTTTATGTCCGTGAACTAAATCTTGATATGTTGCAGCGATATCTATGTCTAAAGGAGAAAAATCTAATACATTGCCATTAGTTAAATTCAATGATTTCAAAATCATTGGAATTAAGCGCGTAAGAGCACTTTTGCCAGCACTATTTTTTCCGATAAAGATATTCATTTTGCTGATATCTAAATCTATTTTTTTATAAGCCTTATAATTTTTTGCATGTATAGCTATTGGTCTAATCATAATTTTATGCATTTCCCTCTAAATTTATATTAGCCATCTTCTAACCGTCTGAAACTTTACTCAGTTTATCTTAACTTATTAAAAAATAATAATAAATCTCTACTTATTAAAATGTACCTTTGAAAAGTAGACTCTCTGCGGTACGTTTTTCGGTATCATTTACCTCGATTTTCACGCAGCGCGCCGGATGGCTTCCGCCTCGTGCGGAGCCCTGAATATCCCTGATACCTGATAATGATCAGGAGCTTAACCTGTCGCCAGCTGTCATTCTGCCCAATGAGAATTTCATGCCGATGCTGTCCGGAGGTGAAGGCCCGGTTAATCCTGCCGGGGCCTACCTGCTTTCCCTCAACTCCGCCCGCAGTTGGCAGACCATGTACTCGTTCCGTGGCATTGTCGCCGGCATGCTCGGGGCCGCTTCCTTGGAGTCCTACCGCTGGGGCACCCTGCGGTGCCATCACGTAATGGCCGTTACGGAACTTCTGCGCGAAACCGGCGTGCCTCTGCCAACATCTGCGGCAACCAAGGGTATTCCGCAATGTCTGTAAGCCGGTCAGACGTTGTTGACATCGGAAAAATAATATTAATTAAATATTTGAGTGTGAGATTACATGCTCTCACCCTGTCAAAGCAAAAAGGCCGCATCCCGCAGCCTTTCCCCTCACACTCACCCTTTCGGGAAAACCCAAACATGCTTCTCAGGCAGCGAAAGATGGCAGTGCTGCGGATCCCGAACCTCATGCCCATACGCACGAATGACAAAATCATCCCCCACCGTGCGGAACAGGTACTCCCAGCGGTCGCCGAGATACATGCTGGTGAGCAGCGGCAGCTCAAGCTGATTTTCCCCTGGTCCCTCGACTACCGCCACGCGCTCGACGCGGATCACCGCCGTCGCTTCTTCACCGCTCTGCACCCCTTCACCGGCCTGGCCCCACAGCACCCAGCCTTTCCCCTCGATGCGTGCTTTGCCGTCGCGCACTTCGGTGACCTTGCCGTGCAGGCGGTTGTTGCTGCCCATAAACTCGGCGGTAAACAGCGTTTTCGGCGAGCCGTACATCTCCTGCGGCGTGCCCTGTTGCTCAATTTTGCCGTTGTTAAGCAGCAGGATGCGGTCGGAAATCGACATCGCTTCGTTCTGGTCGTGCGTCACCATCAGCGCGGATAACCCGAGCTTGATAATCAGCTCGCGCAGGAACACGCGGGCCTCTTCACGCAGCTTGGCGTCGAGGTTAGAGAGCGGTTCGTCCAGCAAAATCACCGGCGGGTTGTACACCAGCGCCCGGCCAATCGCCACGCGCTGCTGCTGTCCACCGGATAGCTGGTGCGGGTGACGTTTGCCAAGATGGCCCAGACCCAGCTGGTCCAGCACGTCCTGCACGCGCTGCTGAATCTCTTTGGCCGGGACTTTGCGCAGCTTGAGCGGATAGGCCACGTTCTCAAACACGGTCTTGTGCGGCCACAGGGCATAGGACTGGAATACCAGCCCCAGGTTACGCTCTTCCGCCGGGACCTCGCTGCGCGGCGTGCCGTCGTAAACTTTATTATTGCCAATGACAATGGACCCCTGCGTCGGTTTTTCCAGACCCGCAACGGCGCGCAGCAGGGTGGTTTTACCGCTGCCGGATGGGCCTAACAGGGAGACCACTTCGCCGCGCTTCAGGTTCATGGAGACACCTTTTAAAACAGGATTGTCGCCGTAGGTTAAGTGCAGATCGTCAACCGCTAATTCAATCATGTATTTTCACTCCGAAACGAAGGGCAATGCCCAGACCTACCACGACCAGCAGGATGTTAATGAAAGAGAGCGCCGCCACGATATCGATGGCACCCGCGGCCCAGAGGGAAACCAGCATCGAGCCGATGGTCTCCGTGCCGGGTGAAAGCAGGTACACACCCGTTGAATATTCGCGCTCAAAGATCAGGAACATCAGCAGCCACGAACCGATAAGACCGTAGCGGGAGAGCGGAATGGTGACGTGGCGGGTGATCTGCCCGCGCGTCGCCCCGGTGCTGCGCGCCGCCTCTTCAAGCTCCGGCCCCACCTGCAGCAGCGTGGAAGAGATAAGCCTCAGCCCGTAAGCCATCCACACCACGGTATAGGCCAGCCAGACGCTGAAAATGGTGCTGCGCAGCGAACGCAGCCAGACGATGACGTTTTCACGCATCCAGTCGGTCCATGCGAATCCGGAAAGCCAGCCGGATTTCAGCGAGTTATCCAGCCACATCGGCAGGAACAGGAACACCCACAGGAACGCCAGACCCGCCAGCAGGCCAGGCACGGCGCGCGGCACCAGCACGCTGTAGTCCAGGAAACGCGTGGTGTTATCCGGCTTGCGGTGCATGGCAATGCCGACAAACAGGTAGCACACCACGGCAAGAGCGCCGCCAATCACGCCAATCGCCATGGAGTTGACGATGGCGCGCAGCAGGTTGGGCTGCGCCCAGATGGTGCGGAAGGTGTTCAGTGAAAGCTCGTCCCACAGCGAAACGCCCACGCCCCAGTTGGAGATAAACGCGCGCAATACCACGCCGAGCAGCGGAACGCCGATGGTGACGGTGAGCCAAAAGGCAATCACTCCGCCAGCCACCCAGCGCCATTTACCCAGCGGCAGCGCGCGGGCCTGCGAGGCCTTGCCCTTCATGGTGACGAAGCGGTTGGCGGTACGCATCAGGCGACGCTGGAGCATCACCAGCGGGATGGTGATGCAGATCAGCACCACGGCAACCGCCGCCATCAGGTTATAGGATGGGGTGCCCATCTTGTTCGTCAGCTTATAGAGATAGGTCGCCAGCACCATGTTGCCTTCCGGGTCGCCGAGCACCAGCATCAGGCCGAACACTTCCAGCCCGAGGAAGAACAGCAGCACGGTGGCGTACAGAATGGACGGACGCACCATCGGCAGGCTGACGGAGGTCATGACCTGCCAGGGTGACGCGCCCGCGGTGCGCGCGGCTTCTTCCACATCGGAGCCCACGCTGCGCAGCGCAGACGAGATATACAGATAGGCGTGCGGGACGTGCGTCAGGCCGGCAATGACCACAATGCTCGACATGTCGTAGATATTCCACGGCACAAAGCCAATCAGCGCCTGAGCCCACTGGGAGAGAAAGCCCACCGGACCGGCGGCCACCACGTAGCCGAAGCCCAGCACCATCGGTGAAACGAAAATCGGGACCAGGATCAGTGGCTCAATCAACCGGCGGCCGGGCAGGTCGGTACGCACCATCAGAAACGCCAGCACGCCGCCCAGCGGAATGGAGATAAAGACCAGCCCGAAAGCAAGAATAAAGCCGCTTTTCAGGGCCTTATAAAAATCAGGGTCGGTGAAAATAAATTCAAATGATTCAAAGCTCCACTCTTTTGAAGGCGAAAAGAACGGGGCGGACAGGAAGCTCTGTATCACGATAAACGACAGCGGGGTGTAGATAACCAGGGCGGTTATCAGCACGACGATGCCTCGCGGCAGGCTTTGCCACTTTCTGCGTAATGTATTCATGGGGTATCCCTGGTGTTGCAGCCCAGAAAAACGAACTCAGTCGATAAGGGAGCGCGGCGTCCTGCGCCGCGCTCAGACGCTTATTTACCGGCGGCGGTACGCCACTCTTTGATGTACTCCAGGCGTTTTTTCGGCTGCAGGTATTCCAGCAGCGTTTCATCAACCGGAATTGGCTTCAGCGCGTTGCCGAGGATTTTGGTCAGGCCGTCGATATCGTTTTTCCCTTCGATATCGTTACGAATGGAGGGAATATCCGCCTGATTGGCCAGAATATTTTGTCCATGTTCAGACAGCACATAGTCCAGCCACAGCTTCGCGGCGTTGCTGTTTTGCGATTGCTGGCTGATGAACGACACGCGAGACAGCACCAGGGTGTAATCTTTTGGATAGGAAATGCCGAGCGACGGATCGTTCTTCGCACGCGCTTCCGCGTAGGAGCCGAGGATGTTGAAGCCGATCAGGTTTTCACCGGAGGAGACGCGCTCCATCATGGTGCCGGTAGACGACTGCACCGATAAGCCACCTTTGGCGACGTCGGCCAGGGTTTTAAAGTAATTAGGATCGGCGTTGTGATCCTGAACCGAGAGCATAAAGCCCAGACCCGATTTTTCGATGTCGTAGGTGGTGACTTTGCCCTTGAATTTGTCCGTCTGGCTGGCAATCAGCTTCGCCAGCGCGGCGTGAGAATCCGGCACGTCGCCGGCCGGGATCAGGCGCTTGTTGTAGATAAAGACCACCGGCTCATAGGTGGTGCCGTATGCCTTATCTTTCCAGACCGCCCATTTCGGCAGCTGGCTTTGCTCCGGCGATTTATACTCCATGGCGTAGTCGGTGGCGAGCTTCAGCCCGGTGTCCATAGAGGAGCTCCAGACCACGTCGCCGCTCACGCCGCCGGAGGCCTGTTCGCTGATGAAGCGGTTGTACAGCTCGGTGCTGTTCATGTCGTTGTATTCGACTTTAATGCCGGGATAGGTTTTTTCGAAGCCCTGGATCAGCGGCCCGGCGGCCTTGATGTCGGTGGTAGAGTAAATGACAACCTTGCCCTCTTTCGTTGCGGCATCAACAACTTTTTGATACTCAGCAGGATACCCCTGCGGCAGGGCAGACAGTGCAGAAGCAGAGAACAGTACAGTAGCGGTAAGCAGAGAAATTCGGAACGTGTTCGACATTATAGTTAACCTTTTAGTTACATTTGAGGAACTAATTGTCAACATAGCGTATCGGGCTTCACCCACAAGAGGGAGAAGCGGGCAATGATTCCGAAGTGTGATTGTCGCCGTCGTTTCAGCAATTAACACCATAAAATCCGCGAACGTTAGCCTGTGAACGGTTCTGGATTACGGTTTATCGGGCGCTTTGCGGTATAACCTTCGCGGATGACCAATATTGCCATACAGCATTTCGACGCTGATTAACCCGCTCTCCACGCAGTATTCAAGGTAGCGACGCCCCGTGGTTTTGCTGATCCCCACGTTTTCCACCACCTTTTCAACCGACATCGCGGTGTCGGGATGCTCGGCAAACAGGTTTTTAATCCGTTCCAGCGTTTGGGGTTCAATGCCCTTCGTCGACGGCGTAATGGAGGCTTCCGCGGCGGGCAGGTTAAACAGGCGATCCAGCGCATGCTGGTCGACCACCTTCACCTGCTGCACGGTGTGGATGAAACGCATAAACCGCTCCAGCGAGGCGTGCAGGCGCTGGAAAAAGACGGGCTTAATCAGGTAGTCAAACGCGCCGCTGCGCATGGCGTGGCTGCACGTCTGCATATCGCTGGCGGCGGTGATGAAGATCACCGAACACCCATAGCTTTTCAGCAGCGGGTTATCGATGAGCTCAACGCCTTTACCGTCCGGGAGATAGTTGTCCAGCAGGATAAGCCGAGGCTGATGCTGACGAATCAGGCTGCATGCCTGCTCAATCGACGCGGCGATGCCCACCACGCGCAAATGGAAATTCTGCTCAATATACTCGCGATGCAGCTCCGCCAGGTGCGGCTCATCTTCAACTATCACAACGTCAAGTGGTCGGGTGGTGCTCATGCTTTAGCCCTGTTGATCGGGGAGTAGAATAGGAATAAACACAGAAAAAACTGTGCCCTGCGGCGTGTTGTCGGCAATCTCAATACTGCCGCCAGCCTTGTCGATATATCCTGCCACCAGGAACAGGCCAATACCGTGCTCGGTACCCACAATGTCGTTTTCGCTGTCCGGCTTGCTGCTGAACCCCTGGCGGAAAATGTGCGGCTTCATCGCATCGTCCACCCCACAGCCCCGGTCAGCCACCTCGATCAGCAGCTCCTGGTTACGATCAGAAATGTAGAGTTCTACCGGCGCGTGAACCGGGGCGTTGAGTGTCGCCTCCACGGCGTTGTCCAGCAGGTTACCAATAATGGACATCAGCTCCGTTTCACTCAGCGCGGCAGGCATGCGGGTGAGCTGGCAGGCGGGATCAAACAGTAGCTCGATGCCTTTTTCGCGCGCGCTGACGTATTTTCCGAGCAGAAGCCCGCACAGCGCCGGGGAGACAAAATGGGCAGAGACAAAGTCCAGCACGCGCTGCGCGCCTTCTGACTGCACCTGGATGTAACGGATCGCCTCGTCATAGTGTTTCATCTGCAGTAACCCGACCAGCGTGGCGGTCCAGTTCAGCTGTTCGTGGCGCATAATGCGCAGGTTATCCGCATAGCGTTTGATCTGACTGAGCTGGCTGCTGAGCGTGTTGATGTCATTTTTGTCACGAAAGCTGTACACCCAGCCGCTTTCAACGCCCGGTTCGACCTCAATCGCTACGCGGTTGACGATCACCTCCCGCTGGTTCAGCACCGCAATCTGGTCGTGGCTCCCGCTGCTCACCGAGGCGTAGCGCTGGGATAAAAATCCCGGCGACGTCTGCAGAATGTCTTCCAGCGGTTTACCGATGAGTTCTTTCTCACTTTGTCGAATATCCAGCATTTCTCGTGCCGCGCGGTTAATTAAAATCAGCTGCTTCTCACCGTTGACGGCAAATACCCCTTCGTACATGGCTTCTAATAGCGCGCGTTGCTGTAAAACCAGCTGGGCGATATCTTTTGGCTCCAGTCGGAACATCTGTTTTTTGAGGTTACGGGTAAACAGCCAGGAGAAAATAAACAGCAGGAGCAGAAGCGCAGCGCCGTACAGCCCGGACTGCCAGAGAATGCGGGCGTTAATGTTGGCAATATATGAGGTCAGATAGCCGACCGAGACAATGCCAATCACCTGATGCTGCGCGTTGAAGATGGGGGCTTTGCTGCGTAGCGACACGCCAATCCCGCCCTGGCGCACGGAAATAATGGTTTTACCCTTTAACACCTCCGCATTATCCCCGCCGATCATCGGTAAATTAATACGCTCCGGGGATTCCGAATGATAAAGGTGCTGTTCCTCGGTATCGCCAATCACAATGTAGCTGGCATCGCTTTCGGCGCGCAGCGGCTGAATTAACCGGGCTATTCCCGGAATATCTCTGGCCGCTACCATTGCCGCCAGACCCGGCATCAGCGCGATCTGGCTGGCCTGAACCCGGGCGCGCTGGCCGAGATCGTGATGGAGCTGTCGGTCAATAAAATGAAAAAGGATTGTTCCCAGCAGAACTAACAGCAGGCAGGAGAAGCACACCAGCGCTAAAAACAGCTTTACCTGAAAAGAGAGTCTGCGTTTCATTCAACCTGCGGAAGTTATGCAAAAGTGACATTTGCCGAGCCTGACATGCGCCAATAGCGGACGCAATCTGGCGAGAAAAGAGTTGTGACCTGGCTTTTCGTTTTCGGCGTTATAGCCATCAGGATCCCGTAAGGCTATGCTTCATTCAGCACGATAATAATTACAGAGGCAATGTCATGGATAAAGAACTACTGGATGCGGGTTACCGGGCCTATACCGGCGAGAAAATTGACGTTTACTTCAATACCGGGATCTGCAAACACTCAGGTAACTGCGTGCGTGGGAGCGCAAAGCTGTTTAATCTGAAACGTAAGCCGTGGATCATTCCCGATGAAGTGGACGTTGAAACGGTTGTACGCGTGATTGATACCTGCCCGAGCGGTGCGCTGAAGTATCGCCAAAAATAAGCGAGGAACCATGGATATTCTGGAAGGCCATAACAAGTTTTACGTGAATGATGCGAACGGCAATCAGGTCGCGGAGATTGTCTTCGTACCGACCGGCGAGCACCTGAGCATTATCGAGCACACCGACGTGGATGAGAGCCTGAAAGGGCAGGGCGTCGGTAAACAGCTGGTGGCGAAAGTGGTGGAGAAGATGCGCGGTGAGAACCGTAAAATTATCCCGCTGTGCCCGTTCGCGAAACATGAGTTTGATAAAACGCGGGAATATGACGATATTCGGGCGTAAATAACACCGGCGATGGCCGGTGTTTTTTCATCTCGCCTGCTCAAATAGCAATATCAACGCGATCAGCACCATTATCCCTCCCGATGCCATGCTTATCAGACGCGCCGCCTGTGGCCGGGTCGCCAGTACCGCTTTCGAACCATACCCCACCAGCAGATAGACCAGCGTACAGGTGATAAGGTGCATCACGCCAAGCGCGGACAATTGCACCGCTATCGACCAGCTTCCGGTCGGGTCGGTGAACTGCGGAAGCAGCGCCAGGAAAAGTAAAAAAACTTTCGGGTTAAGGCCGCTAATGCAGAGCCCTTTCACCGCCCACTGCCTCCAGTTTCCCGCATGGTGGATGGCCTTTTCCGGTGCGGCAGGGTGACGCAACAAGCCTATGCCAAGCCACAGGAGATACGCGGCCCCCGCGACGGTCAGTCCGGTTAACGCCAGCGGATGTTGAGCAATTACTACGCCCACGCCAGCCACCACAATCAGCGTGGCTACCAGATGCCCGGACATCAACCCCATCACTGCCGGCACCACACGTCGCCCGTTAATCCCGGCGCTAATGGCGTAGGCCCAGTCGGCGCCCGGCGTCATGATAAGCAGAAAAGAAACCACCCAAAAGCCAGCCACAATACTCATTTCCATCGTCCTGAAGACTCCCGCAGTGCGTCAAAGGTTGAGAAAAAGAATATCGCTAACCCTGCGAAATAGGCTTTCAATGTTATGCTCATAACACCGTGAAATTGAGAAAATCTTCCACATGGATAGCATCGATCGAAAAATTCTTGCTGAGCTACAGTCTGATGGCCGTTTATCCCTGACCGAGCTGGCGGAAAGAGTGAATCTGAGCCTCTCGCCGTGCCATCGTCGCGTGCGGGCGCTGGAGCAAAGCGGGGCGATAACGGGATACCGTGCCAGCCTCGACCCCGCCAAAATGGGGTTCAACTTCCTGGCGATAGTGTTCGCGACGCTGAAGGAGGGTGACAGAAAGGCGGTTAGCGCGTTTGAAGCGGCGGTGGAGGACATTCCGCAGATCGTGCTGGCACAGCGCCTGTTTGGCGATCCCGATTATCTAATGCACGTTGTGACCCGCGACCTGTCCGCTTTCCAGAAACTCTACGACGAGAAGCTCTCCGCCATGCCCGGCGTGCAGCACCTTCGATCTACGCTTGTCATGAAAACGGTGGTGCAGGACAGGCCTTTTCCGCTGGAATCAGCTGGGCGAGACTGAGAGGCATGCCCGGCAGAACGCCGGGCATGCAGGGCGTTTAGCCGACAAACATCACCGACACGCACAGCACGCCGACGATCAGCGTCAGCAGGTTGCCAATGGAGCGGTACTGTTTTAGTGAGGGGATCAGATACGTCGACAGCGTCGGCATGATGAACAGGATCATGGCGATAAGCGGGCCGCTGATGGCGTAAATCATCGAAATGGCGTTCGGGTTAATGCAGCAGACGGCAAAGGTGATTAACGACACCCCCATAATGGAAATCGCGCGGTTAAAGGCGCGGCTCTTTTTCACGCCCACCTGATTGAGCGACGACTTCACGATCTCCGTCGCCCCTTCAATCACCCCAAAATAGGTGCCGAGGAACGATTTCGACATCGCAATAATCGCCACGATAATCCCGGAAATGCCCAGCCACGCCGGAGAAGAAGGCATCATCGACAGCGCGGACAGGATCGTTACCCCTTGCTCTTTGGCGGCCACAATGTACGACGGCGGAATTGAGAGCAGGCAGCTGAAGACAAAGAACAGCACGCTCAGGCAGATGATCAGGTACGCCACCTTCATGATTTTCTTGCATTTATCCATGGCGCCGTCGGCAAACTTCTCGCGACGGTCAACGGCAAACGTTGAGATAATCGGGGTATGGCTGAAAGCAAATACCATCACCGGAATCGAAATCCATACCTGATGCAGGGTATGGCGATCGAACGCCATCTGGCTGGTCAGCAGCGAGGGTTGCCAGCTTCCGGTCAGATAGAGCGAGACAAAGAGAAAATAGGCGATCAGCGGAAACACCAGGAAGCCCATCACTTTTATCGTGATATGGCGTCCCATCAGGAAGATCAGATTCAGAACCAGCACCACGCCCAGGCTGACCAGCACGCGAACGGCGGTATCCACCGTCAGGTGTTTCGCCAGCTGCTCCGTGAGCGAGTTGGTGATGGCCACCGCATAAATCTGCACCACCACAAAGAAGGCGATGAAATAGAGCGTGGTGATCAGATTGCCAATCTTCCTGCCGTAGTAGTGCGAGACGGCGCCGGTGATCCCTTCATTGCCTTTTGTTTTTGACGACAGGATAAATTGCGCCAGCGCTCTGTGCGGCCAGTAGGTTAAGGGATAGGCCACGAGGGCGGTAATAAACAGGACGATAGCGCCTGCGGAGCCCAGCTGAATGGGCAAGAACAGCGTTCCTGCGCCCACGGCCGTGCCATAGAGAGCGAAACTCCAGAGAGTCTCATCTTTTGACCAAATTTTCGACATTAGAGCAACGTATCAACTATCAAACCATCGGAATGGCGTGCAATTTACCATAGTTATGCCTGAAGAGCGCAGTTGCTTCGACGGAGTTTGGCCGGAACGGGCGTCCGGCCAAAGGCGGTTTAGCCTGCCAGGGCGCGCCGTTGCTGGCGACGCTTAAGAAATTTCTCGCGCAGGCAATCGTATGCCCAGTTATAGAACATGGTGTACGGCAGGAAGAACAGGAAGAAACCTATTTCCAGCGTGAATGCCTGAAGCAGGGTGACGCCCAGCACCGCGGCGACAATCGACACGCCAATCACGATAAACCCGCATTCGAACCCCAGCGCATGCAGCGCGCGCACTTTTGCCGTACGTTTGACGCGCTGAACCGGCCAGAAACGGTCGAAGCCGAAGTTATAAATAATGTTCCACAGCATGGCGGTGGTGGCCAGAATAATGGTCAACCCACCCATCTCCACCACGGAACGCTGCATGAGCCACGCCGCCGTAGGGGCGAGGATCGCCGTCGCAATCCCTTCAAAACAGACAGCATGAAAGATCCGCTCCGGCAGTTTACGTTGGAGTGCATCCTGATGTTGCATAGTCATAGACCTCATTAATTCGCCGGTATGGGCGTTGATGCAGCCTATTTTCATCGCTAAAGCTGATATATTAAAGATAGTATCCATCGCTAAAGTAGATAGGTTATGCGCTATTCACCTGAAGCCCTTAAGGCGTTTGTCGAGACCGTTGCGGCGGGCTCTTTCTCTGCTGCCGCACGCCGGCTGCGTAAAAGCCAGTCGACGATCAGCACGTCGATTGCCAATCTTGAAGCCGATCTCGGTTTCGAGCTGTTTGACCGGTCGGCGCGTCAGCCGGTGTTAACGCTCCAGGGAGAACAGGTGCTGGGCTACGTGCAGGCTATCCTGGCTGCCAGCACGCGGCTGGACGAGCTGGCGGTGTCGCTAACGGCGCAAACGGAGGCGCGTCTGACGTTTGTCCTTTCCGATACCCTCAACCCGGACGTGCTGGAAGAGATGATGAAACAGTTTGACGCGCGTTTTCCCCATACGGAATTCGAATGTCTGATTGGCGAGGAAGAGGACGTGATCGATCTGCTGCAAAAGGAGCGCGCGCAGGTTGGCCTGACGGAAGCGCGCGACAGTTACCCTACGGATATTGGCGCTATACGCCTGCCGATGCAGACCCGCATGGCGATCTACGTCGCGATCGCGCATCCGCTGGCCGGACAACATGACGTTCAGCATGACGAGCTGCACGGCTGGCGGGAGCTGCGGCTCAGCACCTATCTTGAGCGCGAGGCTGAGATCGCGCGCGGGCCCGTCTGGTCAGCCCCGAATTACCTGTTACTCTTGAGTATGGCGGTACAGGGATTTGGCTGGTGCGTGCTGCCGTGTGCGCTGGTGGATGAATTTGCCGCCGCGAAATCCCTGGTACAGCTCAGTGTTCCCGGCTGGCCGCGGGCGATCGGCATCGATCTGCTGTGGAATAAACGATCCCCTCCCGGCGTTGCCGGAAGCTGGCTGCGGCAGTATCTGCAGGATGCGCGCTGATCCTTGTGATTAAACTCACTATTTTTAAACAATTAAGATAATTGCCAGTAACAATCCTCTACTATCGTCATGTCATTTAACACAGAGGTCGTGATGAAAGATGTCGTAATAGTGGGTGCGTTGCGTACAGCTATCGGCTGTTTTCAGGGAGCGCTCGCGCGTCACTCGGCGGTTGACCTGGGCAGCGTGGTGGTAAAAGCGCTGGTGGAACGCAGCGGGATCGCAGCACATGAAGTTGATGAAGTGATCCTGGGACAGGTCCTCACGGCCGGTGCCGGGCAAAACCCTGCGCGTCAGGCGGCGCTGAAGGGTGGGCTGCCCAATACCGTTTCCGCCATCACCATCAACGACGTCTGTGGTTCAGGATTAAAAGCGCTGCATCTCGCGACGCAGGCCATTCAGTGTGGTGAAGCGGACGTGATCATCGCGGGCGGGCAGGAGAATATGAGCCGCGCGCCGCACGTGTTGACCGACAGCCGGACCGGCGCACAGCTGGGCAACAGCCAGCTGCTCGACAGCCTGGTGCATGACGGGCTGTGGGATGCGTTCAATGACTATCATATGGGCGTGACGGCGGAAAACCTGGCGCGCGAGTACGGCATCAGCCGTGAGGTGCAGGATGCCTACGCGCTAAGCTCACAGCAAAAAGCGCGTGCTGCGATTGATTCCGGTCGTTTTCGCGACGAGATTGTCCCGGTCAGCACGCAGCGTCAGAGCGGCGAGCGTATCCTCGTGGATACCGATGAACAGCCGCGCACCGACGCCAGCGCTGAAGGCCTGGCGAGGCTGAACCCCGCGTTTGAAATGCAGGGCTCGGTGACGGCGGGAAATGCCTCTTCCATTAACGACGGCGCTGCCGCCGTTATGATGATGAGTGAAAGCAAAGCCCTTGAACTCGATCTTCCCGTCCTGGCCCGCATTAAAGCATTCGCCAGCGTGGGGGTTGATCCTGCGTTAATGGGGATCGCACCGGTCTACGCTACCCGCCGCTGCCTGGAGCGCGCGGGGTGGCAGCTTTCGGATGTGGATCTGATCGAAGTGAACGAAGCCTATGCCGCGCAGGCGATCTCCGTCGGAAAAATGCTGGAGTGGGATCCCCTGCGGGTCAACGTTAACGGCGGCGCGATCGCGCTGGGGCATCCTATCGGTGCGTCCGGCTGCCGCATCCTGGTTTCGCTGGTCCACGAAATGAAAAAGCGCAATGCCCGCAAAGGGATTGCCACACTTTGTATAGGCGGCGGGCAAGGGGTGGCGCTGGCCATCGAACGCTAACCTCTTCTTAAACAAAATGACCTCCTCCGGGAGGTTTTTTTTCGCGTCCTTTTTCTCCCGGCGGTTGAATTGTGATCCGAACATCATTTCCGCTATAAACAAAAATAAAAATGAAACGTTGTTTTAAATACAATTGAAAAGCCCACTTTATGCCGATAGTATGTGCTCATTATGAAAAACGGAACGCTGTTTCGTTTATTTCCGCCTTCGGGCATGACCACATCTGGAGGTTACCGTGGACGTCAGAGAAAGCATCCACAGTGCGCACGCCAAAACGCTGGATACTCAGGGGCTGCGCAATGCATTTTTAGTCGAGCAGGTATTCGAGGCCGACAGGTACACTATGGTTTACAGCCATATCGACCGCATTATTGTGGGCGGGATTATGCCCGTCATGAAAAGCGTCTCCGTGGGCGGTGAGGTCGGTAAACAGCTGGGCGTGAGCTACTTCCTCGAGCGTCGCGAGCTGGGGGTGATTAACATCGGCGGGCCGGGCACCATCACCGTAGACGGACAGTGCTATGAGATTGGCCACCGCGAGGCGCTGTACGTGGGTAAAGGGGCGAAAGACGTGGTCTTTGCCAGCATCGACGGCAGCAGGCCTGCGAAGTTTTACTACAACTGCGCGCCGGCTCACTCTACCTACCCAACCAAAAAAGTGACCCCGGCAGACGTCGCCCCCGTGACGCTGGGCGACAACCTCACCAGCAACCGCCGCACCATCAATAAATACTTCGTGCCGGACGTGCTGGAGACCTGCCAGCTCAGTATGGGATTGACCGAGCTCGCGCCAGGCAACCTGTGGAACACCATGCCGTGCCATACCCACGAGCGCCGCATGGAAGTCTACTTCTACTTCAATATGGATGAGGACGCCTGTGTGTTCCACATGATGGGGCAACCGCAGGAAACGCGCCATATCGTGATGCACAACGAGCAGGCGGTGATTTCACCGAGCTGGTCCATTCACTCCGGCGTAGGGACGAAAGCCTACACCTTTATCTGGGGAATGGTGGGTGAAAACCAGGTCTTTGATGATATGGACCACGTTGCTGTCAGCGATCTGCGCTAGTCGCGGACGGTGAAGCATAAACCTGCCTGTGAGTGACAGGCTCTGAAAGAGTAAGGAATAAACATGATTCTGGATGCATTCTCTCTGCAGGGGAAAGTGGCTGTGGTTTCCGGGTGCGACACCGGGCTGGGTCAGGGGATGGCGTTAGGCCTGGCGGAAGCGGGCTGCGATATCGTCGGAATTAATATCGTTGAACCGACTGACACCATCGAACGCGTGACGGCCCTGGGCCGCCGTTTCCTGAGCCTGACCGCTGACCTGCGTAAAATCGATACCATTCCTGAACTGCTGGCGCGCGCGGTGGCTGAATTCGGTCATATCGATATTCTGGTGAACAACGCCGGGCTGATCCGCCGCGAAGACGCTATCAGCTTCAGCGAGCGCGACTGGGACGACGTGATGGATTTGAACATTAAGAGCGTATTTTTCATGTCCCAGGCGGCGGCGAAGCATTTTATTGCGCAGGGGAAAGGCGGCAAGATCATCAATATTGCCTCTATGCTCTCGTTCCAGGGCGGTATCCGCGTGCCGTCTTACACCGCGTCCAAAAGCGCCGTAATGGGCGTGACCCGCCTGCTGGCAAACGAATGGGCGAAACATAACATCAACGTGAATGCGATTGCGCCGGGCTATATGGCGACGAACAACACGCAGCAGCTGCGCGCAGACGAAGAGCGCAGCGCGGCGATCCTGGATCGTATCCCTGCGGGACGCTGGGGTCTGCCGGGCGATCTGATGGGGCCGGTTGTCTTTCTGGCCTCCTCCGCATCGGATTACATCAACGGCTACACCGTGGCTGTAGACGGCGGCTGGCTGGCGCGTTAATTCCACCCGTATTAAGAACCTCTGCCCGTGGGCGGAGGTTTTTTTTGCGCAATAATTGGCTTAATCCATATCGCAAAAGATGAAAAATCCATACTAAAAAATCACAAATGACGGCAATCACACTTTTATTGCTTAAATATTAACTTGTTAGTAAAAATGCGTGATTATTCGCCACGAGTTGAAATTGTAATGTCCATCACAGAACCGTATGCCGTAGCGGAATAATCCATAACTTCGCGATTTCCTGCCTGACACTTTTCCTCGCTTTCTCGTAATTTCAGTTAACGAATTTTGCTGTTGAGGCAGGAAAAATATGACATCTATAAATGACTCTACCCTAATGCCCGCTGCGCTGCGCGATACTCGCCGCATGAACCAGTTTGTCTCCATTGCCGCCGCCGTGGCGGGCCTGTTGTTTGGACTGGATATCGGCGTCATTGCCGGCGCGCTGCCGTTTATTACCGATCACTTTACCCTCAGCAACCGTCTGCAGGAGTGGGTGGTGAGCAGCATGATGCTCGGCGCTGCCATTGGCGCGCTGTTCAACGGCTGGCTGTCGTTCCGTCTGGGGCGCAAATATAGCCTGATGGTCGGGGCAATTCTGTTCGTTGCCGGCTCCATTGGCTCGGCGTTTGCCGCTAACGTTGAAATCCTCCTGCTCTCCCGCGTGCTGCTGGGCGTGGCGGTTGGGATTGCGTCCTACACCGCGCCGCTTTATCTCTCCGAAATGGCGAGTGAAAACGTGCGCGGCAAGATGATCAGCATGTATCAGCTGATGGTCACGCTGGGTATTGTGCTGGCGTTCCTGTCCGACACCTACTTCAGCTACAGCGGCAACTGGCGCGCGATGCTGGGCGTGCTGGCCTTACCGGCGCTGGTGCTGATCGTCCTGGTGATTTTCCTGCCAAACAGTCCGCGCTGGCTGGCGCAAAAAGGGCGTCACGTGGAGGCGGAAGAGGTCCTGCGCATGCTGCGCGATACCTCGGAAAAAGCGCGCGAAGAGCTGAACGAAATCCGCGAAAGCCTGAAGTTAAAGCAGGGCGGCTGGGCTCTGTTTAAGATCAACCGCAACGTGCGCCGCGCCGTCTTCCTCGGCATGTTGCTGCAGGCGATGCAGCAGTTCACCGGCATGAATATCATCATGTACTACGCGCCGCGCATTTTCAAAATGGCCGGATTCACCACTACGGAACAGCAGATGATCGCAACCCTGGTGGTCGGGCTGACCTTCATGTTCGCCACCTTTATTGCGGTATTCACCGTGGACAAAGCCGGGCGTAAACCGGCGCTGAAAATCGGTTTTAGCGTAATGGCGATCGGCACGCTGATCCTCGGCTACTGCCTGATGCAGTTTGATAACGGCACGGCCTCAAGCGGGCTTTCCTGGCTTTCTGTCGGTATGACCATGATGTGTATCGCAGGTTACGCGATGAGCGCCGCGCCCGTGGTGTGGATCCTGTGCTCCGAAATTCAGCCGCTGAAATGCCGTGACTTTGGCATCACCTGTTCCACGACCACCAACTGGGTGTCGAACATGATCATCGGTGCGACGTTCCTGACGCTGCTGGACGCGATTGGCGCAGCGGGAACGTTCTGGCTCTATACGGTGCTGAACGTCGCGTTTATTGGCGTCACGTTCTGGCTGATCCCGGAAACCAAAGGCGTGACGCTGGAACATATCGAGCGCAAGCTGATGGCTGGGGAGAAACTGCGGAATATCGGCGTGCGATCGTAATGCCTGTTTAAGCGTTCAATACAAGTCAGAGTTGGTAAAATGGTTAGTAATTACAATAATAACGTAATGAAATTCACTACCAACTCTGGCAGGGTAGGATGAATAGAGGGATTTGAACTTAGGATAATTCTTAGGATAATGTATCATCGGAACACCGCTGTTATTTGCGCAACATGAAACGCATCCTAAAAAGAAGAATGTCTATGTCTGAGATGGATATCAAAAAAAGCACCGATCTTGATTTTCCCCGTTATACCTCCCCGGCAATACACGCTAAAGAAATTGATCTTTTCGGTTTATTAGCGGTCCTTTTGGCGGCCAAAAAACGCATTGTCACCATTACCCTTGCTTTTGCACTGGCGGGGCTGGCCATTTCATTTTTACTGCCGCAGAAGTGGACCAGTAAAGCAGTGATTACTCAGGCAGAATCGTCGCAGTGGAACCCGCTGCGCCAGATGATGGTAGCGTTGCAGGTACTTGACGTGGACGCGAAAATTTCCCGTCCGGAAGTCTTTGACATGTTTATTAAAAAGTTTCAGTCGCAGTCATTGCTCGAAGAGTACCTGAAATCCTCTCCTTACGTGATGTCACAACTTAAAGATGCCGAGGTGGATCCGCTTGAGCTGCATCGGGCGATAGTTAACATTTCAGACAGAATGAAAGCGGTGAATGACGCTCAGGGAAAAGACGCGGATAAAGCGCCTTTTGTCTCCTGGACATTGAGCTTCACTGCGCCGACAGCTGACGATGCGCAAGCCGTCCTGGATGGATACATCGATTATATCGCGGCTATTGTTGAAAAAGAGACGGTGCAGAATATCCGCAACCAGATCGCCCTGAAAAAGAACGTCGTTGAGCAGCAGCTGGAACTGGATCGTGTCCGTCTGACCAATATTCACAATACCAACCTGCAGCGACTGAATTATTCGCTGGAAGTGGCCAATGCCGCAGGCATTAAGAAACCGGTTTACAGCAACGGGCAGGCCGTAAAAGATGACCCGGATTACTCCGTTGCGCTCGGCGCTGACGGTATCGCGCAAAAGCTGCAGATCGAAAAAAATCTGAAGGACGTGACCGAGCTGAATGCAGAGTTCCAGAACCGGGAATACTACCTCGAACAGCTGAAAAAGCTCTCCTTTGCCGATGTTAAACTTGAGCCATTCAGGTACCAGCTTTCTCCCTCCATGCCGGTGAAAAAGGATGGCCCGGGCAAGGCTCTGATTGTCGTTCTGGCGGCGCTCCTGGGGGGCCTGTTTGCCTGCGGTAGCGTTTTACTGCGCGAGGCGATGCTCGCCCGTACTTCACCGCCGGAGCCGGTAGCGGAATAAGCTCTGCAGTTTAAAAAGGCGCTGAATACAGCGCCTTTTTTTATGTGCATCGGTTGTGTTAAAAAAGAAACACAGATAAGGAGGGATGATGAAAACGATCGGCCTGTTAGGTGGAATGAGCTGGGAATCGACAATCCCTTATTACCGCCTGATTAATGAAGGGGTAAAACAGCGTCTGGGCGGTCTGCACTCCGCCAGCCTGCTGCTGCACAGCGTTGATTTCCATGAAATCGAAGCCTGCCAGTCGAGCGGTGAGTGGGATAAAGCCGGGGAGATCCTGGCCCAGGCGGCGCTGGGGCTGGAGCGCGCCGGCGCCGAGGGAATCGTGCTTTGTACCAATACCATGCACAAAGTGGCGTCGCATATTGAGAACCGCTGCGCGCTGCCGTTTCTGCATATCGCGGACGCAACCGGACGTGCGGTTGCGGCATCCGGAATGCGCCGCGTAGCGCTTTTGGGTACACGCTACACCATGGAACAGGATTTTTATCGTGGACGTTTGCACAGTGAATTTGGGATCGAAAGCCTGATCCCTGATGAAGCAGATCGGGCGCGCATCAATCAGATTATCTTTGACGAGCTCTGCCTCGGTACTTTCACCGAATCTTCCCGCGCGTATTACGTCAGCGTGATTGAAAAGCTGGCGCAGCAGGGGGCTGAAGGGGTGATCTTCGGCTGCACCGAGATCGGCCTGCTGGTGCCAGCCGAGCGAAGCCCCGTCCCGGTTTTCGATACCACCGCCATCCATGCCGAGGATGCCGTGGCGTTTATGCTGTCATAACGGGTTTTGCAGGTCAGGTAAGCGAAGCGCCACCTGACGCGCGTGCTCCTTTAAGTGTTCGGTGAAAGCGTCCACCAACGCGGAAGCCGGACGGTGCAGCGGGCGGATCAGGCTCACGGTGAACGGGACGGAGACGCTAAAGCGGCGGATGACGATCCCGCTTCCGGCATAGTCCAGCGCCGTGAGCGGATTCACCACCGCGACGCCGACGCCTGCACGTACCATCGCGCAAATCGAAGCCGCGCTGTGCGTTTCCACTACCATTCGCCGTTTGACCTGATGCTCGGCAAATAGCGTATCCAGCAGCTGTCTGTAGCTGTCGGTCTGCGACAGGCTAATGTAGTTTTCCCCGTGGAAATCCTCCGGTGTGAGCACCGCCTTACCGGCAAGCCGATGCCCTGCGGGCAGAACGCACACTTCATCTAACGAGATCAACTCCGTGCGCGCCGTTCCCGCTGGCGTGGAGAGGGTTTCGGTCAGGCCTAAATCATGGCGCTGGGCCGAAAGCCACTCTTCAAGCAGGGGGGATTCCTGAGGCACGATGGTGAGGCTGACCTCCGGGTATCGGGCCAGAAAGGGCTGCAGCAGCATCGGCAAAAACGATTGCGAAAAGACGGGCAGGCAGACGATCGACAGCTCGCCCTGGCGAAACTCGCGCAGGCTTTCCGCAGCACTCACTATTCTGTCCAGTCCGTACCAGGAGCGCTGAACTTCCTCGAACAGGCGTAACCCCTGTACAGTAGGGTGAAGCCTGCCCCGGGTGCGTTCGAACAGCTTCAGCCCCAGCACTTTCTCGAAGCGGGCCAGCTCGCGGCTCACCGTTGGCTGCGAGGTATGCAGCATCTGTGCGGCTTCGGTGAGATTGCCGGTGGTCATCACGGCGTGAAAAATCTCGATGTGGCGTAAATTGACGGCGGGCATAGGGCACCTGAAAGCAGATTACTGTCCATATCATTTTTGCATAGACTCGCGATAAAACGATATTTTTTATTATCTTCGCGCTGTGGCGTAATCTTCAAAACGCATTTACCCGGAGAAGACCATGCCACGCCCGCTGAACCAGACTGATACCGATTTGAACGCCGACAACCTGCTGCGCCTGCCCGCCGAGTTTGGCTGCCCGGTGTGGGTCTACGACGCGCAGATCGTTCGCGAGAAGATCGCCGCCCTGCATCAGTTTGACGTGGTGCGCTTTGCCCAGAAGGCGTGCTCCAATATTCATATTCTGCGCCTGATGCGTGAGCAGGGCGTGAAGGTGGACTCCGTCTCGCTTGGCGAAATCGAGCGCGCGCTGGTGGCCGGATTCGATCCGAAAGCCGACGGCGACGCGATCGTCTTTACCGCAGACGTGATCGACGATGCGACGCTTGCACGCGTCCACGAACTGCAGATCCCGGTGAATGCCGGTTCTGTAGATATGCTGGAGCAGCTGGGTCAGGTTTCTCCCGGCCATCGCGTCTGGCTGCGCGTGAATCCGGGCTTTGGTCATGGTCACAGCCAAAAAACCAATACTGGCGGCGAAAACAGCAAGCACGGGATCTGGTATGCAGATATGCCTGCTGCGCTGGAGGTATTACAGCGCTACGGCCTGAAGCTGGTGGGTATTCATATGCACATTGGCTCTGGCGTCGATTACGGCCACCTGGAGCAGGTGTGCGGCGCGATGGTGCGCCAGGTTATCGATTTCGGTCAGGATCTGGAGGCGATCTCTGCCGGTGGCGGTCTCTCCATTCCCTATCGCGAAGGCGAAGAGGCGATCGATACCGATCACTATTACGGTCTGTGGAGCGCCGCGCGTGACCAAATCGCCGCGCATCTGGGCCACGCGGTGAAGCTGGAAATTGAGCCGGGTCGTTTTCTGGTGGCGGAAGCCGGCGTGCTGGTTTCGCAGGTGCGCAGCGTCAAAGAGATGGGGTCTCGCCACTTCGTATTGATTGACGCAGGTTTTAACGACCTGATGCGTCCGTCCATGTACGGCAGCTATCACCACATTACCGCCTTGGCTGCCGACGGCCGCGATTTAACGCAGGCGCCGCGGGTTGAGACGGTCGTTGCGGGACCGCTGTGCGAATCGGGTGACGTGTTCACTCAGCAGGAAGGCGGCAAAGTGGAGACCCGCGCGCTGCCAGAGGTCAAACCGGGAGATTATCTTGTGCTGCATGATACCGGTGCCTACGGGGCGTCGATGTCATCTAACTACAACAGCCGCCCGCTGCTGCCGGAAGTGCTGTTTGATAACGGCAAGGCACGGCTGATCCGTCGTCGTCAGACCATTCAGGAACTGCTGGCTTTAGAACTCATCTGATGAAAGTACGGCCCCGTTGTAACCGAATCGCGTAACACCAGCGTACCGGTAAACGGCGGGATGGCATCGACCGGCTGGTTTTTTGCCAGCCGGATCGCCTGATCGATGGCCGTGACAATCATATTGTCGATGGGCAGATAAACCGATGAGAGCGCAGGCTCCAGCCATTTCGCGCTTGGGGCATCGTCAAAGCCGAACAGTGAAATATCCTGCGGAATTTTAAGCCCCGCCTGGTGTAACGCTTTGGACGCCCCCAGGGCCATATCGTCATTACAGGCAAACAGGGCGCTAAAGGGCACACCGTCGGCAATCAACTCCTTGCACAGCTCGTATCCCCGCGTCATTCCCGCATCGCCGTACTTTATCCGACGCTCGTCCAGGCGGATGCCGTGCTTTTCCAGCGCCTTACGGTAGCCCATCAGCCGCGCTTTACCCGTGGGGGTGTGGATCGGAACGGTGATACAGGCGATCTCCCGATGGCCCTGGGCGATCAGGTAATCCACGGCCTTAAACGCGGCATCCTGCTGTTCGAAAAACACGCAGCGATCCGGCGCCTGGCTCACTTCACGGTTAATGACTACCAGCGGCGTTTTCACGGTGTTCATCAGTTTGACGATCGCTTTTTCGCTCATGTAGCGCGTGTAAAGCACGATGGCATCGCACTGGCGATCGGCCAGCATCTGCACCGCCTGTTCTTCCTGTTCCGGCGCGTCGTGACCGTCGGTGACGATCAGCTGTTTTCCGTGAGTTTCCGTCTGCCGCGACGCCTGCTGGAGAAGACGACCAAAGTAAAAGCCGTCGAAGGTCGAGACGACCAGGCCAATGCTGTTGCTGGTCTGGTTAGCCAGCGAACGCGCGAGAAAGTTCGGGCGATATCCCAGCTCTTCCATCGCAGCAAAGACCTGCTGACGCGTACTCTCTTTAACCTGACCCGTGCCGTTCAGCACGCGCGAGACGGTAGCCTTCGACACGCCCGCACGCAGTGAGACATCCAGCATTGTTGCCATTCTACATTCCTGCTTCCACGTAATGGTTTGCAGTTTAACACAGACCTCACGGCGTATAGGCGATGCGGGAAGCGCAAAACTTCTGCCACGATCACGCTTTTTGGTCACGATTCGTCATGCATGCCTGAAGTAAAACTAAATAGTCTGACTCTGGTAAAATAATCGCCGAACCGAGCTGGGGCGACAGGCCAGCAAATACATGAGAAAACGCAGGTGAAACGTGAAAAAGATAGCCATCCTCCCGCTTTACCAGGCACCGAAGTATGCGGAGCAGGTGACCGACTGGCTCTGGCAGGCCTTTGGCGAAGGGCTTTCTCGGGAATTTTTCCACAGCATTATTGAGCACAGCCAGACGCCGGGAGCATTACCGCTGACCTTTATCGCCGTTGAAGACGAGCAGCTTGTTGGTACGGTAGGGCTCTGGCGCTGCGATTTGATCACCCGTCAGGATCTCTTTCCGTGGCTGGCGGCGCTCTACGTTGACGACGCGGCGCGTGGCAAGGGGCTGGCAGGAAAGCTACAGCAGCACGTTATTACCTGGGCCGCACAGGCGGGATATGAAGAATTGCACCTCTGGTCTGCCTGCCGCGACTTCTACGAACGTTACGGCTGGCAGTATATCGGTGATGGGCTGGAATACCCCAACACCCGGGTTCACCTCTATCGCTATTCGCTTTGCGCTTCCGCAGGTGACGCAACGGAGTGACGGCGAACCAGCGTCGGGCTAAACAGATGCGTAATATCCGGCGGCTGGCGCTGTTCAGCCAGAGCTAGCGCGAGCTCGGCGGCCTGCGTTGCCATGGTGATAATCGGGTAGCGCACGGTGGTCAGACGCGGGCGCACGTAGCGAGAGACCAGCACGTCATCGAAGCCAATCAGCGAAATTTCTGCCGGTACCTCAATCCCGTTGTCATTCAGCACCCCCATTGCCCCTGCGGCCATCGAGTCGTTATAGCTGGCAACCGCCGTGAAATTCCGCCCGCGACCGAGCAGTTCGGTCATGGCCTGTTCACCACCGCTCTCATCCGGTTCACCGTAGGCCACCAGACGATCATTACACGGCAGTCCGTTTTCGCGCAGGGCATCGTAGTAGCCCTGCAGGCGGTCTTCCGCATCAGAAATCGGATGATTGGAACAGAGATAGCCAATTCGGGTATGGCCCTGTTGAATCAGATGACGGGTCGCAAGCCAGGCGCCGTAGCGGTCATCGAGGGCCACACAGCGTTTTTCAAACCCGGGAATAATGCGGTTGATGATCACCATTCCGGGCATCTGCTTCATCAGGTGAATCAGCTCGGCATCCGGGATCATTTTGGCGTGAACCACCAGCGCGGCGCAGCGGTGGCGGATCAGCTGCTCGATGGCCTGGCGTTCTTTTTGCTCATTATGATAGCCATTGCCGATCAGCAAAAAATTGCCCGTCTGATAAGAGACCTGTTCAACCGCTTTCACCATGGCGCCGAAAAAGGGGTCAGAAACGTCACCCACCACCAGCCCAATGGTTTCGGTGGACTGCTGGGCGAGCGCGCGGGCATTGGCATTGGGATGATAATTCAGGGATTCCATGGCGGTTTGTACCGCCTGGCGCGATGCGTCACTGGCTTTTGGGGAGTCGTTAATCACTCGAGAGACGGTTGCCACCGACACACCTGCCAGACGAGCCACATCCTTTATTGTCGCCATTCATTACCTTCTTATTGGGGGTAAGCGTTTACACACCAAATAGTGTTGCGGAAAAGCGCCGCGCATTCAAGGGGTGCGGATTTCCGCTCTCCACAAACGTGACGCAGGACAACACTGGTAGTGTAATCGTTACACGCGCAGTCATGTCTGAAGAATGTCAATCTGAACCTTTGGTTACACTTTGCGTCAGGCTGTTGCGATTGTCCGATGGCAAGGATATTAGAGAGGTTGATACAGTCGAAATCCCAGAGGTATTGATAGGTGGAGTCAACTCCGGTTGATTAACACGCTTACACCAGCCTGCGTTTTTACGCAGGTTTTTTTTTGCCTGAAAGTTCAACCTGTAACAGCAATAGAAAATATTCACACCTGGTTGCACTTCGGCTCATTCCCTTGCGTTTTCCTACTGGCGAAGCGCAGGTCGAACGACCACAATCAAGATCCCAGAGGTATTGATTGGTGAGAATTCTTAGTACGGTTTCGTACTCATCTCTTGCACCAACCTGCGCGGATGCGCAGGTTTTTTTTCGCCTCCACTTTTGCTGTCGCTCCCGTATCACTTCTCGTGTAATCTGCCACCATTTACTATCAACCCTCCACACTGGCTGGCAAAGGGAGTTGAGATGCTATTTGGGTTCTTCCGTACACTGTTCCGTATTCTTTTTCGCATCCGCGTCACTGGCGATGCCCAGGCGCTTCGCGGCGAACGCGTTCTCATCACGCCAAATCATGTTTCCTTTATAGACGGCATTCTGCTGGCGCTATTTTTACCCGTGCGCCCGGTGTTTGCGGTCTATACCTCTATCAGCCAGCAGTGGTACATGCGCTGGCTCACGCCGCTGATTGATTTTGTACCGCTTGACCCGACAAAGCCGATGATGATTAAGCATCTGGTACGTCTGGTTGAGCAGGGGCGTCCGGTGGTTATTTTCCCGGAAGGGCGTATTTCAGTGACCGGTTCGCTGATGAAAATCTACGACGGCGCGGGGTTTGTTGCAGCGAAATCAAAAGCGACCGTGGTGCCGCTGCGCATTGAAGGTGCCGAGCTAACGTATTTCAGCCGCCTGAAAGGGCTGGTGAAGCAGCGTCTGTTCCCAACAATCACGCTGCATATTCTGCCGCCCACGTCGTTACCAATGCCGGACGCGCCGCGTGCCCGCGATCGCCGTAAAATCGCCGGGGAAATGCTGCATCAGATTATGATGGAAGCGCGCATGGCCGTGCGCCCGCGCGAAACGCTGTACGAGTCCCTGCTTTCCGCGCAGCACCGCTATGGTGCGAAGAAAAACTGCATCGAAGACATCAACTTTACCCCGGATACCTATCGCAAGCTGCTGACTAAGACCCTGTTTGTGGGCCGCATTCTTGAGAAGTACAGCAAAAAGGGCGAAAAGATTGGCCTGATGCTGCCTAACGCTGGCATCAGCGCGGCGGTGATTTTTGGTGCGGTTTCCCGGGGGCGCATCCCGGCAATGATGAACTACACGGCGGGCGTGAAAGGGCTGACCAGCGCCATCACCGCGGCCCAGATTAATACCGTCTTTACCTCTCGTCAGTTCCTGGACAAAGGCAAGCTCTGGCATCTTCCCGAGCAGCTCACTCAGGTGCGCTGGGTCTTCCTTGAGGATCTGAAAGCGGACGTAACCACCGGCGACAAGCTGTGGATTTTTGCTCACCTGCTGATGCCGCGTCTGGCGCAGGTCAAACAGCAGCCGGAAGATGACGCGATTATCCTCTTCACGTCGGGATCGGAGGGCAACCCGAAAGGCGTCGTCCACAGCCACAAGAGCATTCTGGCGAACGTTGAGCAGATCAAAAGCATTGCCGACTTTACCGCGGATGACCGTTTTATGTCGGCGCTGCCGCTGTTCCACTCCTTTGGCCTGACGGTGGGGCTGTTTACGCCGCTGCTGACCGGCGCAGAAGTATTCCTCTATCCAAGCCCGCTGCATTACCGCATTGTGCCGGAACTGGTGTATGACCGTAACTGCACCGTGCTGTTCGGCACCTCAACGTTCCTCGGCAACTACGCGCGTTTTGCTAATTCCTACGATTTTTATCGCGTGCGGTATGTGGTGGCCGGTGCGGAAAAACTGCAGGAGAGCACGCGTCAGATCTGGCAGGACAAGTTTGGCCTGCGCATTCTCGAAGGTTATGGCGTTACCGAGTGTGCTCCCGTGGTCTCGATTAACGTACCGATGGCGGCAAAACCGGGTACGGTGGGCCGAATTCTGCCGGGGATGGATGCGCGTCTGCTGGCCGTGCCGGGCATTGAGGACGGTGGCCGTCTGCAGCTGAAAGGGCCAAACGTGATGAACGGTTATCTGCGCGTAGAAAACCCAGGCGTGCTGGAGGTGCCGACGGCGGAAAACATCAACGGCGAGATTGAAACCGGCTGGTACGACACCGGTGATATTGTCCGTTTTGATGAACAAGGCTTTGTACAGATTCAGGGACGCGCGAAGCGCTTCGCCAAAATCGCCGGTGAAATGGTCTCTCTGGAAATGGTTGAGCAGCTGGCGACGGCCGTGTCCGCGGATAAGATGCATGCGACGGTAGTGAAGAGTGATGCCAGCAAAGGCGAGGCGCTGGTGCTGTTTACGACCGACGCTGAGCTTAAACGCGACAGGCTACTGAGCTATGCGCGTGAACACGGTATCCCTGAACTGGCGGTGCCGCGCGATATTCGCTTCCTGAAGCAGCTCCCGGTGCTGGGTAGCGGGAAGCCCGATTTCGTGACCCTCAAAGGCATGGTTGAAGAGGCGGAACAGCAAAATGCGTGAGTCAGTACACACTAACACATCGCTCAGATCGAAAGGCATGATGGCCGTCATTGCCGCGCAGTTTCTCTCTGCGTTTGGTGATAACGCGCTGCTGTTTGCCACGCTGGCGCTGTTGAAAGCCGAGTTTTACCCCGACTGGAGCCAGCCGATCCTGCAGATGGTGTTTGTGGGCGCTTACATTATCTTTGCTCCGTTCGTCGGGCAGGTGGCGGACAGTTTCCCGAAAGGCCGGGTGATGATGTTTGCCAACGGCCTCAAGCTGCTGGGTGCCGCCAGCATTTGCTTTGGCTTCAACCCGTTTATTGGCTACACGCTGGTGGGCATTGGCGCTGCCGCCTACTCCCCGGCGAAGTATGGCATTCTCGGGGAGCTGACCACGGGCGATAAGCTGGTGAAAGCCAACGGCCTGATGGAGTCGTCAACCATCGCCGCAATCCTGCTCGGATCCGTCGCGGGCGGCGTCCTGGCCGACTGGCACGTCCTGGCGGCACTGGGCATCTGCGCGGTGGTGTATGGCGGGGCAGTTGTGGCGAACCTGTTTATTCCTAAGCTATCTGTGGCTCGCCCGGGGCAATCCTGGCGCTTTAAACCGATGACCGGCAGTTTCTTTACCGCCTGTCGCGTGCTGTGGCGTAACGGAGAAACGCGTTTCTCCCTGATGGGAACCAGTATGTTCTGGGGCGCGGGCGTCACGCTGCGCTTCCTGCTGGTGCTGTGGGTGCCGGTGGCGCTGGGAATTACCGACAACGCGACGCCGACCTATCTTAACGCGATGGTGGCCATCGGCATTGTGGTGGGAGCAGGCGCGGCGGCGAAGCTGGTGACGCTCGAGACGGTAGCACGCTGCATGCCCGCAGGGATCCTGATTGGCGTCGTGGTGCTGATTTTCTCGCTGCAACATGCATTATTGCCTGCGTATGCCCTCCTCATCCTGATTGGTATTCTGGGCGGTTTCTTCGTGGTACCGCTGAACGCGTTGCTGCAGGAACGTGGCAAGCAGACCGTCGGGGCGGGGAACGCTATCGCGGTACAAAACCTGGGTGAAAACCTGGCAATGCTGCTAATGCTGGGGCTCTACTCGCTGGCGGTAAAAGTCGGTGTGCCGGTGGTGGGGATTGGCGTCGGGTTTGGCGGGCTGTTTGCGCTGGCGATTGCGGGATTGTGGGTCTGGCAGCGTCGGCGCTGATAAGTGCGGCCTGATGCCCTCACCCCGGCCCTCTCCCACAGGGAGAGGGAGCAAACCCTAAAAACGGCAACGTGCGTTGCCGTTTTGCTTTTATTACGGCGCAGGATACGTATAAACCTGATGCACCGCTTCAATCTCCGCTAACACCTCTTCACTCAGGTTCAGATGGAAACTCTCAATATTGGTTTTCAACTGTTCCATCGTGGTCGCACCCAGCAGGGTACTGGCAACAAACGGCTGACGACGCACGAAGGCCAGCGCCATCTGGGCAGGGTCCAGACCGTGACGCTTTGCGATATCCACATAGGCGGCAACGGCTTTCTGCGTCTGCTCGCCGCTGTAGCGGGTAAAGCGGCTAAAGAGGGTATTTCGCGCCCCGGCCGGTTTCGCGCCGTTCAGGTATTTCCCCGTCAGCGTACCAAAGCCAAGACAGGAATAGGCGAGCAGTTCCACTTCTTCATATTGCGTCACTTCGGCCAGACCAACCTCATAGCTACGGTTAAGCAGGCTGTACGGGTTCTGAATGGTGACGATACGCGGCAGATCGTGTTTATCCGCCAGGTGCAGATAGCGCATTACGCCAAAGGCCGTTTCGTTAGAGACGCCAATGTAGCGGATTTTTCCCGCGCGCTGGCACTCGGTCAGCGCTTCCAGCGTTTCCAGCAGCGTTACGGCGGGGGCACTCTCATTCCAGCTGTAGCCGAGCTTACCAAAGCAGTTGGTTGGGCGCTGCGGCCAGTGCACCTGATACAGGTCGAGGTAGTCGGTTTGCAGGCGCTTCAGGCTGGCGTCCAGTGCGGCGCGGATATTCTTGCGATCGAGGATCTGATTCGGGCGGATCCCGGTATCGTTGTTGCGCGCGGGACCACTGACTTTTGAGGCAATCACCAGCTTTTCACGGTTGCCATGTTTTGCCAGCCAGTTACCGACGTAGGTTTCGGTAAGTCCCTGCGTTTCCGGACGTGGAGGAACAGGGTACATCTCCGCGACATCAATCAGGTTAATCCCCTGGCTGACGGCGTAATCGAGTTGTGCATGGGCATCGGCTTCGCTGTTTTGTTCACCAAATGTCATCGTGCCCAACCCCAGTTGGCTTATTTCAAGAGCGCTGTGGGGGATACGGTGATAATGCATAGCCGGCTTCCTCAGTAGACTTATAGACCGCGTCAGGGCGTGCCCGACAAAGGAATATAAACATGGCAGAGGGGAAGCAAAAGGGGAAGAAAAAAATCAAAAAGGCCAGCAAGCGACTGACCTCTCTCTGTTTATCGCTCGATAATTTGCGATACTTCGTCGCGATTGATCTGCATTTTATTGCCTTCCTGGTCGCGGTAGCTGACCAGACCGGTATCATCGTCGACTTCGGGTTTGCCGTCGGTCAGGATCATTCGACCGTCTTTTGTCGCCATAACGTAATCGCTGCTGCAGCCCGATACGGCAAACGCTAAACCGACTGCTGAAACTAACACTGCCCATTTTTTCATCGTTATCGTCCTCATCTGGCGCGTATCAAATCATAGTTTAGTTTTAACCCGATATTGCAACAGGAGGAAGCGGTAAAATCTTAAAAAGCAGTCGATTATGTTTGGGAGCTCGCAAAAAAAGTAAAAAACTATGTTTTTAGCAGGAAATGACGGGCAAGGAGCGCGCCGGTGAAATTCTTTTTGAGATAAAAACCGCGCGGCAACGTCAGTATCGGCTCACCCTTCGCGCCGATTGCCTCGGTTAGCGCTTTGCTGTTGGCCGCTTTCGGGCGCAGCTGTAATACTTCCCCGTGTCGGGCGGTGATGCGCTCTACCTGCCCAAGCACAATCATGTCCATCAGCTCCTCCCAGTCCAGACGCAGCTGTTGCTCCTCATCGTTGTTCGGGCTCCAGAGCAGCGGCGCGCCAACGCGACGCTCAGCCAGGGGGATCTGACGCTCACCTTCAACAGGTACCCACAACACGCGCTTCAGCTTATGGCGAACATGGCTGGTTTCCCACGTCACGCCGGTGTTGCCGGTTAATGGCGCTACGCAGACGAAGGTGGTCTCAAGGGGCTTGCCCTGGCTGTCTATGGGGATGGTTTTTAACTCCACGCCAAGCGCTGCAAAATCCTGCTCGGGTTTGCTTCCTGCGCTGGCACCCAGCCACAGCTCAAGCAGCATGCCGATCCAGCCTTTATCCCGTTTCAGATCCTTCGGGATCTGAAGCCCTGCCATTGCCGCCAGCTCGCCAAGCGAAAAGCCTGCCAGACGCTGTGCCTGCTGTAGCAACTGGCCCTCGCTGGACGGCGGTGAGAGCAAGGGTGTGAGCGGATGCATGAAGGTAACCTTTTGATTAAAAAATAAACGAAGAAATTGTCCCCTGTGGATAGAGTTTAACTATTTCTGTACCAATATTCCATGTATATGATTTATAGGTTTTTTTATTCTTTTGAAATCGTTTCACCAGACTCAGAAAACCGGTTGTTCAAATCTGGTCACTGACAATGAACAGGATCTTACACCATGTTATCCACAGAAAAATGGGATAACTGGGCATAACCCTGACTACTGTTTCAATTTACAGCCTTGACGTGCGATGAAAATCGAATTTTCAAACAAATTGTGACTAACTTATTGGCACAATCTGTGGATAAAACCGACGCTGTTCGATCTTTCATCAGCACAACGATCCCTGATGTGATGATCGTCACGCTATTCTGTTTTTTGTGCATAAAAATACATTTAACTTTATGAAAAATATTGGATTATTTAAATGACGCGAAAGCGTTGGTAAGGCAGGGTTTGAGGTTGTTCATCGGTAATCAGACACTTCTTCACAACTATATCCACAGAAAAGGTGAATAAAATTCCCTTCACTGCCTCTCATCTGTTTATAACTCAGCACTTATTTGTGAGTTATTCAAATGTTATTAGGTTGCAGCCCTGTAAGAGAGTGGTTTACCGCCTCCCTGTAGTGTGAAACAATCATTCATATATAAGGTTTAGTTTGGGGTAGTCCGGTGATTGATGACGATGGCTACCGCCCGAACGTAGGAATAGTAATTTGTAATCGTCAGGGCCAGGTAATGTGGGCCCGGCGATATGGTCAGCACTCCTGGCAGTTCCCGCAAGGCGGGATCAATCCGGGAGAGTCCCCAGAACAAGCGATGTACCGGGAGCTTTTTGAAGAGGTCGGTTTAAGCCGAAAAGATGTTCGCATCCTGGCTTCGACCCGCAACTGGTTGCGTTACAAGTTACCGAAACGTTTGGTGCGTTGGGACACAAAGCCGGTTTGTATCGGCCAGAAACAGAAGTGGTTTCTGTTGCAGTTGGTGGGCAACGATTCAGACATCAATATGCAAACCAGCAGTACGCCGGAGTTCGATGGCTGGCGCTGGGTGAGCTATTGGTATCCTGTTCGTCAGGTCGTGTCATTTAAACGCGATGTTTACCGTAGGGTGATGAAAGAGTTTGCAAGTGTGGTAATGCAGCTTCAGGAGATCCCGCCTAAGCCGCAGAGCGCACCTGCATGGCGACGTAAAAGAGGTTAAGCTACGCAAATCATGCTCACCCGCTTGCGAGAAATAGTCGAGAAGGTGGCCAGTGCTCCGCGTCTGAACGAGGCGCTGAATATTCTGGTCACTGACATCTGTCTTGCGATGGAGACCGAGGTCTGTTCGGTGTATCTGGCCGACCACGATCGGCGCTGCTATTACCTGATGGCGACCCGTGGTTTAAAAAAACCACGTGGACGCACCGTCACGCTCGCATTTGATGAAGGTATCGTGGGTCTGGTTGGGCGGCTGGCTGAACCCATCAACCTTGCTGATGCGCAAAAACACCCCAGCTTTAAATACATCCCTTCCGTAAAAGAAGAGCGCTTCCGCGCTTTCCTTGGCGTGCCGATTATCCAGCGTCGCCAGCTGCTCGGCGTGCTGGTTGTCCAGCAGCGCGAGCTACGTCAGTACGATGAAAGCGAAGAGTCTTTCCTCGTCACGCTGGCCACGCAGATGGCGGCGATCCTCTCCCAGTCCCAGCTTGCCGCGCTCTTTGGTCAATATCGCCATACGCGCATTCGTGCCCTTCCGGCATCGCCAGGCGTAGCGATTGCGGAAGGCTGGATGGACGCCACGCTGCCGCTGATGGAGCAGGTTTACGAAGCCTCAACGCTTGATGAAGCGCTTGAGCGCGAGCGTCTTACCGCCGCGCTGGAAGAGGCGGCGAACGAATTTCGTCGTTACAGCAAGCGCTTTGCCGCAGGCGCACAGAAAGAGACGGCGGCCATCTTCGACCTCTATTCGCACCTGCTCTCCGACGCGCGTCTGCGTCGTGAGCTGTTTGCGGAAGTGGATAAAGGCTCGGTCGCAGAGTGGGCGGTTAAGAAGGTCATCGAAAAATTTGCCGACCAATTTGCGGCACTGACAGACGGTTACCTGAAAGAACGGGCTGGCGATCTCCGCGCCCTGGGACAGCGTCTGCTGTTTCATCTCGATGACACCATTCAGGGGCCGAATGCCTGGCCAAAACGGTTTGTTCTGGTCGCCGATGAACTCTCGGCAACGACGCTGGCTGAACTGCCTCAGGACAGGCTGGCCGGTGTGGTGGTGCGCGATGGCGCCGCCAACTCGCATGCCGCCATTATGGTGCGCGCGCTGGGTATCCCAACCGTTATGGGAGCGGATATCCAGCCGTCGGTACTGCACCGCCGTACGCTGGTGGTTGACGGCTATCGCGGTGAGCTGCTGGTCGATCCTGAGCCGGTTCTGCTCCAGGAATACCAGCGCCTTATCAGCGAAGAGAATGAATTAAGCAAGCTGGCGGAGGATGACGTTAACCTGCCCGCACAGCTTAAGAGCGGAGAGCGGATCAAAGTCATGCTCAACGCCGGTTTAAGCCCTGAGCATGAAGAAAAGCTTGGCAGCCGCATCGACGGTATTGGCCTGTACCGTACTGAAATCCCGTTCATGCTGCAGAGCGGTTTCCCCTCGGAAGAGGAGCAGGTGGCGCAGTATCAGGGGATGCTGCAGATGTTTAACGACAAACCTGTCACCCTGCGAACCCTCGATGTCGGTGCGGATAAACAGCTGCCCTATATGCCGATCAGCGAAGAAAACCCGTGCCTGGGCTGGCGTGGGATCCGCATTACGCTCGATCAGCCGGAGATCTTCCTGATCCAGGTGCGTGCAATGCTGCGCGCCAACGCGGCGACGGGCAATCTCAGCATCTTACTCCCGATGGTCACCAGCATCGATGAGATCGACGAGTCCCGGCGACTGATCGAACGTGCAGGCCGTGAAGTGGAAGAGATGATCGGCTATGCGATCCCGAAACCGCGGATCGGGGTGATGCTTGAAGTGCCGTCTATGGTCTTTATGCTGCCGCAGCTGGCAAACCGTGTTGATTTTATCTCTGTCGGCACAAACGACCTGACGCAATATATTCTGGCCGTCGACCGTAACAATACGCGTGTCGCCAGTATCTACGACAGCCTGCATCCGGCGATCATTCGCGCGTTAGCGATGATTGCCCGTGAAGCGGAACAGTACGGCATTGATTTACGCCTGTGCGGTGAAATGGCCGGGGATTCAATGTGCGTTGCGATCCTGATTGGTCTGGGATACCGCCATCTGTCGATGAACGGTCGCGCTGTTGCTCGCGTGAAGTACCTGCTGCGACATATCGACATCAATGATGCCCGCGAGCTGGCTGAACGCAGCCTTGACGCGCAGCTGGCAGCAGAGGTTCGTCATCAGGTCGCAGCGTTTATGGAACGACGCGGTATGGGCGGCCTGATCCGCGGCGGCCGCTAATCATCTTTCGCCCTCTCCCTGTGGGGGAGGGCTCCAGCGCGCATAAAACCCTATACACATCTTTTACATCTCTGGCGCATCCTCCGCGCCCGCCTTGTGCTATGATTCGCAACTTTGGAGCCTCTGCTTACGGCAGAATCGCATTTCTACCGCTGTCCACTTTCAGCGGAATAACAACATCTTGTGGTGACAGATGAACAGTGGTTATCTGCATTTTCCGGAATTTGATCCGGTCATTTTCTCAGTAGGACCTGTTTCGCTTCACTGGTACGGTCTGATGTACCTGGTGGGCTTCATTTTTGCCATGTGGCTCGCTGGCCGTCGCGCCAGTCGTCCGGGCAGCGGCTGGACGAAAAACGAAGTTGAAAACCTGCTCTATGCGGGCTTCCTCGGCGTGTTCCTCGGTGGCCGTATTGGGTACGTGCTGTTCTATAACTTCCCGGTATTCCTGAATGACCCTCTCTATCTGTTCCGCGTGTGGGACGGCGGCATGTCCTTCCACGGCGGCCTGATTGGGGTGATCCTGGTGATGGTGATTTTTGCCAAACGCACCAAACGCAACTTCTTCCAGGTTTCAGATTTTATCGCACCGCTGATCCCGTTTGGTCTCGGCGCTGGCCGTCTGGGTAACTTTATCAACGGTGAGCTGTGGGGCCGCGTCGACCCGAGCGTGCCGTACACGATGCTCTTCCCGGGCTCCCGCGCAGAAGATATCGCGCTGCTGCCATCACACCCGGAGTGGCAGTCCATTTTCGATACCTACGGCGTTCTGCCGCGCCATATGTCTCAGCTGTACGAGCTGGCGCTGGAAGGCGTGGTGCTGTTTATCATCCTCAACCTGTTTATCCGCAAACCGCGTCCGATGGGCGCTGTCTCCGGCCTGTTCCTGATTGGCTACGGCGCATTCCGTATTATCGTCGAGTTCTTCCGTCAGCCTGACGCACAGTTTACCGGCGAATGGGTACAGTACATCAGCATGGGGCAGATCCTCTCCATTCCGATGATTGTCGCGGGTGCCATTATGATGATTTGGGCGTATCGTCGTCGTCCACAGCAACAAATTTCCTGAGGAACCATGAAACAGTATCTTGAATTGATGAAAAAAGTGCTCGACGAGGGCACGCCGAAAAACGACCGCACCGGCACCGGTACGCTCTCCATTTTTGGCCACCAGATGCGCTTCAATCTGCAAGAAGGCTTCCCACTGGTGACGACAAAGCGCTGCCACCTGCGCTCGATCATTCATGAACTGCTCTGGTTCCTGCAAGGCGATACCAACGTTGCGTATCTGCACGAAAATAACGTCTCAATCTGGGACGAATGGGCAGATGAAAATGGCAACCTGGGCCCGGTTTACGGCAAGCAGTGGCGCGCCTGGCCAACGCCTGATGGTCGCCATATTGACCAGATCACCACCGTGATGAACCAGCTGAAAAACGATCCGGACTCGCGCCGAATCATCGTTTCCGCCTGGAACGTCGGCGAGCTGGATAAAATGGCGCTGGCACCGTGCCATGCGTTCTTCCAGTTCTATGTGGCGGATGGAAAGCTTTCCTGTCAGCTCTACCAGCGCTCCTGTGACGTGTTCCTTGGCCTGCCGTTTAACATTGCCAGCTATGCGCTGTTGGTCCACATGATGGCGCAGCAATGCGACCTGGAAGTGGGTGATTTTGTCTGGACCGGTGGGGATACCCATCTTTACAGCAACCATATGGAACAGACGCATCTCCAGCTGACCCGCGAACCGCGTGCGCTGCCGAAGCTGATTATCAAGCGCAAACCGGCATCAATCTTCGATTACCGCTTTGATGATTTCGAGATTGAGGGCTATGACCCGCATCCGGGCATCAAAGCGCCCGTCGCTATCTGATGCGATAAAGCGTGACACAACCGGTGCTCTTTAGCGCCGGTTTTTTTTCGCCTTTATCCCGTTTCCCGAAGCGCTATCCAGAAAGCGTGCAACGCGCTGCAACACTCTCAATTCTCCGGATAACGCCTCGTAAAACGAAGAACCGTCGCTCGTCATGTTCACGGCGCTTCGCCACACTCCCGGTATGAAAAAAGAGAACGGTTTTACGCTTATCGAAACGCTGGTCGCGATTTCGCTTGTCGTTATCCTCAGCGCCTCAGGGCTGTACGGCTGGGACAGCTGGCAGCGGCAGCAGCGGCTGTGGCAAACCGCCAGTCAGGTGCGAGATTACCTGATGTTTCTGCGCAATCATGCCAACCGCTACAACCGCGACCATCAAATTACCCGTCTGCGGGTGGGAGGCATGGATTGTCTGGTGAGCTCTGCCGCGCAAGGCTGTGAGAAGGGCAGTCCCTTTGTGCTGATACCACTCTGGCCTGAGGTCGCGATCGGCGAGGTAACGCCGTCGCTCGCGTTCTATGGATTAAAGGATACGGCATGGGCAGGGCGAATACGCGTTCAAAGCCGCGCAGGAGAATGGTTGATTATTGTCTCAAATGGAGGACGAATCAGGATGTGTAAGGTCTATGCGGGAGGTTCATGTCGATGAAGCTGCGAGGTTTCTCACTGACTGAAGTTCTGATTGCAACCGTGATTAGCAGCCTTTTGCTGATAAGCGCATCGCGTTTTTTACCCGGCTTGCAGCGGGCGGTCTTAGTGCAATCTGGCCAGAGACAACTGGAGGAAGATGTCTGGCACCACCTGTTTGCCATGGGCAAACAGCTTCAGCGTGCGGGGTACTGCGCGGGAAACTGTCAGGGACAGGCGCTGATGACAGCCAGGCAAGGAAGTTGCGTCATTGTGCGGTGGGATGCCAACAGTAACGGCAGCTGGGATAACAGCGCATCAGAAAATGACAGCACCGGTTTTCGACTGGAGTCTGGTGCGCTTGAAACCCAGCGTGGAGCGACCTCATGTGAAGGAAAAGGATGGGAAAAGCTCACGGACCCGGACATGCTTACGATCGCGCATTTTGTGGTGAGAAAAGTGGAGCATGCCGGTTTTGCGCCAGAGGTGAATATCGAACTGGCGGCGATTCATAAAGGCGAGCAGGGGGAGCCCTGGCAGGCGTTGTATACGGTCACGGGGTACAACCTGTGAATCGTCAACGCGGAATGTCTTCGCTGGCGTTGGTTCTGCTTTTACTGGTGCTCGGTACCCTGATCCTCACGGGTCTCAATCAGCAGCTCACAACCTTTAGCGCGCTCGTCGGCGGTGAGAGCCGTTCGCTTCAGCAGCAGGCGACGGTGCAGTCCGCGCTTGAGTGGGGACGAGTTCAGAGCTGGTCGTCAGAGACACAGGTTCAGTGCAAAAAGACACCGGCGTGGCGAGTGTGTTTGCGCCAGCTGAGTGGGGCGCGTGTGCTGCTGATTGCCGGAGACAGCGGCCTGCTGCTCTGGCGCGCAGGAGAAATTGTCGACGGGAAAGTTCGCTTTTCGCCTCACGGCTGGAGTGATTTTTGTCCCCTTAAGGAAAGCGCGTTATGCCAGCTGCCGTGAACAGAGAAAAAGGGTTTAGCATGGTTGAGGTACTGCTGGCGATGATTCTGCTGGTTATCGTCGTGACGGCTCTGTCGGGTTATCACCGGGCTCTGGCGGCGCGGTTTACCCTATTTAATCAGTATCGCCAGCTCTGGCACCATGCCTGGAATCAGTCTCAGCTCTCAACAAATGTTCTCCCGGCAGGCTGGCAGGCCAGTCGGGGGCAGACAACGCACGCAGGATGTGTCAGCATCACGGTCACACTTATTTCTCCTCTGGGGCGGCGCGGTGAGATAACGCGCCTGCATTGCCCGGTTAGCCAGTAGTCGGGAGCGTCTATGTTAAGGGTCTACCACTCAAATCGTCTGGATGTGCTGGAAGCGCTGATGGAATTTATCGTTGAGCGCGAGCGGCTTGACGATCCTTTTGAGCCTGAAATGGTGCTGGTGCAGAGCACCGGTATGGCACAGTGGCTGCAAATGTCGCTTTCCCGTAAATTTGGCATAGCCGCAAATATTGATTTCCCGCTCCCCGCGAGCTTTATCTGGGAGATGTTTGTGCGCGTGTTGCCGGACATCCCGGAGCAGAGCGCCTTCAATAAACAAGGCATGAGCTGGAAGCTCATGGCGCTGCTGCCGGAAATGCTGCAGCACGATGAATTCGCCATGCTGCGCCACTATCTCAATGACGATACCGATAAGCGCAAGCTGTTCCAGCTGGCGTCGCGCACCGCCGATCTCTACGACCAATATCTTGTTTACCGTTCTGACTGGTTAATTCGTTGGGAAGCGGGCGAGCTGGTTGAAGGGCTACCGGAGGCGCAAATATGGCAGGCACCGCTGTGGAAAGCACTGGTAGAACATACGGAGAAACTTGGGCAGCCTAAGTGGCACCGTGCCAACCTGTACGATCGGTTTATCTCCATACTCGAGAATGCTCCGGAGCGCCCGGCCCGACTGCCGTCACGCGTTTTTATCTGCGGGATATCCGCATTACCGCCTGTTTATCTGAAGGCGTTGAACGCGCTGGGTAAACATATTGATATCCATATTTTGTTCACCAACCCTTGCCGACAGTATTGGGGGGATATCCTCGACGAACGTTGGCTTGCGCGGCTGGTAACTCGCCAACGAAAGCGCCTTTTTGAAGAACGTTCCGTCCCGCTGTTTAAAGACGGCTCGACTGCCGGGCAGCTTTTTGATGAAGACGGTATCCAGAACCTGCCCAATCCACTGCTTGCCTCGTGGGGGAAGCTGGGGCGTGACTACATTCACATGCTTTCAGATATCACTTCATCAGGCGAAGGTGACGTGGATGCCTTTGTCGATATTACCCCGGATAGCCTGCTGCATCATATTCAGCTGGATATCCTCGATCTGGAAAACCGTGCCGTGATGGGCGTGACGGCGAACGAATTCGAACGCAGCGACAGCAAGCGCAAGCTGGATGCTGACGATCGCAGCGTCACGATCCATGTTTGCCATAGCCCTCAGCGTGAGGTCGAAGTGCTTCACGACCAGCTGCTGGCGATGCTGCAGGACGATCCCGAACTGACGCCACGCGATATTGTGGTGATGGTGGCGGATATCGACAGCTACAGTCCCTTCATTCAGGCTGTCTTTGGTAGTGCGACGGGCGAGCGATATCTGCCTTACGCTATCTCTGACCGTCGTGCCCGCCAGTCGCATCCGGCACTGCAGGCCTTTATCACTCTGCTTTCACTGCCGGATAGCCGCTTTATCTCCGAAGATGTCCTGGCGTTACTGGATGTTCCCGTGCTGGCTGCACGCTTCAGCATCACTGAAGAGGGACTGCGCTACCTTCGTCAGTGGGTGAACGAATCTGGCGTTCGTTGGGGGATCGATGACGATAACGTTCAGGAGTTCGAACTTCCTCCTACCGGGCAGCATACGTGGCGTTTTGGCCTGACGCGTATGCTGCTGGGCTACGCCATGGAGAGCAGCCAGGGCGAGTGGAATGAGGTGCTGCCTTACGATGAGTCCAGCGGGTTAATAGCTGAACTGGTGGGGCATTTAGCGTCACTCCTGATGCAGCTTAACCGCTGGCGACACGAGCTGATGCAGCCGCGTCCGCTTGAAGCGTGGCTCCCGGTTTGCAGGGCATTGCTTAATGATTTCTTCCTGCCAGACAGTGACACCGAAGCGGCAATGGCACTGATTGAAACGCAGTGGCAGGCGATCATCGATGAAGGCGTGAACTCCCACTATCAGGAGGCCATCCCGCTGTCGCTGTTGAGGGATGAGCTGACGCAGCGGCTCGATCAGGAGCGAATCAGCCAGCGTTTCCTGGCTGGCCCCATCAATATCTGCACCCTGATGCCAATGCGTTCTATCCCGTTTAAAGTGGTCTGTCTGCTTGGCATGAACGACGGCGTTTATCCGCGCGCGCTGGCGCCGCTGGGGTTCGATTTGATGAGCGCAGATCCAAAACGGGGTGACCGTAGCCGCCGCGATGATGACCGCTACCTCTTCCTTGAGGCGCTCATTTCCGCCCAGAGTAAGCTCTATATCAGCTATATCGGCCGTTCTATTCAGGACAACAGCGAGCGTTTTCCCTCCGTTCTGGTGCAGGAGCTGGTGGACTATATCGGCCAGAGCCACTATCTGCCGGGGGATGAAGAGCGCAACTGCGATGAAAGCGAGCAGAGGGTGAAAGCTCATATCACCTGTTTCCACAGCCGCATGCCGTTTGATCCGGTGAACTACACTGCCAGCGAGCGCCAGAGCTATGCGCAGGAGTGGTTACCGGCAGCGAAAAAGGAGGGGAGTGCGCATACCGACTTCATACAGGAGCTTGACCCGCGCCCTGTCGATACCCTTACCTTCGAACAGCTTCAGCGGTTTTGGGCGCATCCGGTGCGCGCCTTCTTCCAGCAGCGATTGCAGGTCAACTTCCGTTCTGAAGAGAGTGAAATTCCTGATGCAGAGCCCTTTACGCTGGAAGGGCTGGAGCGCTACCAGTTAAACCTGCAGCTGTTGAATGCGCTGGTTGAAGAGGAAGATGCGGACAAACTTTACCGCCGCTACCGTGCTGCAGGACAGCTGCCCTATGGGGCGTTCGGAGAAATTGTGTGGGAGGCGCAGTGTCAGGAGATGGCCGCCCTGGCAGAGCGCGTAAGAGAGTGCCGACAGCCAGGAAAAAGCATTGAAATCGATCTCAACTGCAATGGTGTACAGCTCACGGGCTGGTTAACCCAGGTTCAGCCGGACGGGCTGCTGCGCTGGCGACCCTCTATGCTTAGCGTTTCACAGGGTTTGCAACTCTGGCTGGAACATCTTGTCTACAGTGCGGATGGTCATAAAGGTGAAAGTCGGATTTTCGTGCGCAAAGAGGGCGAATGGCGCTTCCCGCCGATGGAGTCTGAGCAGGCGTTACGGTATCTGTCTTTGTACATTGAGGGCTACCGTCAGGGAATGAACAAACCGCTCCTGCTACTGCCGGAAAGTGGCGGGGCCTGGATAAAAGCCTGTTATGACGCACAGAATGATGCGATGTTAACGGATGAGGCGTCACTGCAGAAAGCGCGCAGTAAATTTATGCAGGCCTACGAAGGTAACATGATGGTGCGGGGCGAAGGTGAAGATGTCTGGTATCAGCGTTTATGGCGAACGCTTGAGCCAGAGTACTTTGAGGCCATCACGGAAGAGGCGCAGCGCTACCTGCTGCCGTTGTTTAAATTTAATCAGTCCTGAGCGCTGTATAAAAATTGCGCAGTATGGGGTGTTCATTTATGATGCACTTCTTATCACGGACTGATGTACCCAATAAAGAGATGTTGGCGTGTCCAGCACGCAATGTGTTAATGATGTAGCCGTGATAAAGAGGTAGCACCTTGTTTAAAGCGTTTGTTTTGTTTTTCGCCCTCTGGGTACCTGTCACTCAGGCAGACTCCGGTTGGCAACCCGTTCAGGAAACTATTCGTAAAAGCGAAAAAGATACCCGTCAATATCAGGCTATTCGTCTTGATAACGGCATGACTGTGCTGCTGGTTTCCGATCCGCAGGCGGTGAAGTCCCTCTCGGCATTAGTGGTGCCGGTTGGATCGCTGGAAGATCCTGACGCGCATCCTGGGCTTGCACACTATCTGGAACATATGACGCTGATGGGGTCAAAAAAATACCCGCAGCCTGATAGCCTGTCCGAATTTTTGAAAATGCATGGCGGCAGCCACAATGCCAGCACGGCGCCGTACCGCACGGCCTTTTATCTTGAAGTCGAAAATGATGCGCTGGAAGGCGCGGTCGATCGCCTTGCTGATTCCATCGCCGCCCCCCTGCTGGATAAAAAATATGCCGACCGTGAACGCAATGCCGTCAATGCTGAGTTGACTCTTGCCCGCACGCGAGACGGTATGCGCATGGCCCAGGTCAGCGCCGAAACCATCAACCCTGCGCACCCGGGGTCGCGCTTCTCCGGCGGTAACCTGGAGACGTTAAGCGACAAACCGAACAGCCCGGTGCTTGATGCCCTGCTCGCGTTTCGCGATAAATACTACTCCGCCAACCTGATGAAAGCGGTCATCTACAGCAATAAACCGTTGCCGGAACTGGCAGGCATGGCGGCTAAAACGTTTGGCCGGGTGCCGAATAAAAATATCGACCTGCCGCAGATAGACGTACCGGTGGTCACGGACGCGCAAAAGGGCATCGTTATCCACTACGTGCCGGCGCTGCCGCGCAAAGTGCTGCGCGTGGAATTCCGCATTGATAACAACACCGCACAGTTTCGCAGTAAAACCGATGAGCTGGTGACCTACCTGATAGGTAACCGTAGCCCGGGCACGCTTTCTGACTGGCTGCAAAAACAGGGGCTGGTGGAAGGTATTCGCGCCGATTCCGATCCGGTTGTGAACGGCAATAGCGGCGTGCTGGCGATCTCCGCCACTCTGACCGACAAAGGGCTGGCAAACCGTGATGAAGTGGTGGCGGCGATCTTCAGCTACCTCTCTTTACTGCGTGAGAAAGGCGTCGATAAGCGCTACTTTGATGAGCTCGCCCACGTGCTGGATCTCGATTTCCGTTATCCGTCCATTACCCGCGACATGGATTACGTTGAGTGGCTGGCGGACACCATGATCCGCGTGCCGGTGGAACACACCCTCGACGCGGTGAATATTGCCGACCGGTATGACGCCGATGCGGTAAAAGCCCGCCTGGCGATGATGACGCCGGAGAATGCCCGCATCTGGTACATCAGCCCGAATGAGCCGCATAACAAGACGGCGTATTTTGTCGATGCCCCTTATCAGGTAGACAAAATCAGCGCGCAGACCTTCGCCGACTGGCAGAAGAAGGCCGGGGAGATTGCGTTGAAGCTGCCGGAGCTGAACCCCTATATTCCGGATGACTTCTCGCTGATCAAAACGACTAAAGATTACCCGCACCCGGCGCTGATCGTTGATGAGCCGACGCTGCGTGTGGTGTACACCCCCAGCCGCTACTTCGCAAGCGAGCCAAAGGCCGATGTCAGCGTGGTGCTGCGTAACCCGAAAGCGATGAACAGCGCTAAAAATCAGGTGATGTTCGCGCTCAATGACTATCTCGCCGGGATTGCGCTCGATCAGCTCAGCAACCAGGCGGCCGTGGGCGGGATCAGCTTCTCCACCAACGCCAACAACGGTTTGATGCTCAATGCAAACGGCTATACCCAGCGTTTGCCTCAGCTGTTCCAGGCGCTACTGGAAGGGTATTTCAGCTACACGCCGACGGAAGAGCAGCTTGAGCAGGCCAAATCATGGTATGCGCAGATGATGGATTCTGCGGAGAAGGGCAAAGCTTACGATCTGGCGCTTATGCCGGCGCAAATGCTGTCACAAGTTCCTTATTTCCAGCGAGAGGACCGCCGCGCGCTGTTGCCTTCGATCACCTTAAAAGACGTGCTGGCTTACCGTGACGCGCTGAAAACCAACACGCGCCCGGAGTTCCTGATCGTCGGCAACATGAGTGAGGATCAGGCCAAAACCCTGGCGGAGAATGTGCGCACTCAGCTCGGTTCGAAAGGCGACGAGTGGTGCCGCAACCAGGACGTGCTGGTTGAGAAAAAACAGAATGTGATTTTTGAAAAGTCGGGTAACAGCACGGATTCCGCGCTGGCCGCGGTTTTTGTGCCAACGGGCTATGATGAATTCGCCAGCTCGGCGCAGAGTGCCGTGCTGGGGCAAATTATTCAGCCGTGGTTCTATAACCAGTTACGCACAGAGGAGCAGCTTGGCTACGCGGTGTTTGCCTTCTCCATGAACGTAGGTCGACAGTGGGGGCTGGGTTTCCTGCTGCAAAGCAGCGATAAACAGCCGGCGTATCTCTGGAAGCGTTACCAGGCCTTCTTCCCGCAGGTGGAAGCAAAACTCCGCGCCATGAAGCCGGAAGAGTTTGCGCAGATCCAGCAGGCCGTCATCGCACAGGTGATGCAGCCGCCGCAGACGCTGGGTGAAGAAGCCTCGCAGCTGAGCAAAGATTTCGATCGCGGTAATCAGAAATTTGATTCGCGTGATAAAGTAGTGGCCGAGATAAAACAGCTGACGCCGCAGAAGGCTGCCGACTTCTTCCATCAGGCGGTCATTAAGCCGCAGGGAATCACCATCCTGTCTCAGGTTTCCGGTAGCCAGAACGGGAAAACGGAGTACGTGAACCCGAAAGGCTGGAAAGTCTGGAAGAGCGTCAGCGCGCTGCAGCAATCTATGCCCTGGAGTAAGAAAGAATGACCGATACCGCTGAGTCCCTTGATCCCTTACGTTTACCTCTGCAGGGTGAACGATTGATTGAAGCCTCAGCGGGAACGGGAAAAACCTTCACCATTGCTGCCCTCTATCTGCGTCTGCTGCTGGGGCTTGGCGGCAACGCCGCTTTTCCACGCCCTTTGAGCGTGGAAGAGCTGCTGGTGGTTACCTTCACCGAGGCTGCCACCGCTGAGCTGCGGGGCCGTATTCGCAGCAATATCCACGAGCTGCGTATCGCCTGTCTGCGTCAGAGCACGGATAACCCTCTCTACGCGAGCCTTCTGGAAGAGATTGCCGATAAGCAACAGGCAGCCCAGTGGCTGCTCCTCGCTGAACGGCAGATGGATGAAGCGTCCGTCTTCACCATTCACGGTTTTTGCCAGCGTATGCTGAGCCTGAATGCATTTGAATCCGGAATGCTGTTTGAACAGCAGCTCATTGAAGATGAATCCGTGCTTCGCTATCAGGCCTGCGCGGATTTCTGGCGTCGCCACTGCTACCCGTTACAGCGCGATATCGCCGAAGCGGTACATGCGCTGTGGAAGGGGCCGGAGGCGCTGCTGCGTGCTATCGATCGTTATCTGCAGGGCGAAGCGCCGGTCATAAAATCCCCGCCGCCAGCGGATGAAACCCTGGCCTCACGGCATGAAAAAATCATCGCGAGAATTGCCGACATCAAGCAAAAATGGATTGAGTCCGTTGGCGAGATTGACGCAATCATCGAAAATTCCGGGATTGACCGACGCAAGTTTAACCGTGGCAATCAGGGTAAATGGATCGACAAGATCAGCGCCTGGGCGCAGGAAGAGACGCGAGGCTACCAGCTCCCGGACGCGCTGGAGAAATTCTCCCGGCGTTTCCTGGTTGAGCGGACCAAAGCCGACGGCATTGTGCCTGAGCATCCTCTGTTTGTGGCGATTGAAACCCTGCTGGCTGAGCCTTTAACGCTCAACGATCTGATGATTACCCGCGCCATGACGGAAATTCGCGACGCCGTCGCGCGTGAGAAACGCCGCCGGGGTGAACTGGGGTTTGACGATATGCTGAGCCGACTCGATGCGGCGCTGTGCAGTGAAAATGGCGAAGCGCTTGCCGCCGCGATTCGCACCCGCTTCCCGGTGGCGATGATTGACGAATTTCAGGATACCGACCCTCAGCAATACCGCATTTTCCGTCGTATCTGGCGCCAGCAGCCCGGTACCGCGCTGTTGTTAATCGGCGATCCGAAACAGGCCATTTATGCCTTCCGCGGTGCGGATATTTTCACCTACATGAAAGCCCGCAGCGAGGTTGACGCGCACTATACGCTCGACACCAACTGGCGCTCCTCTCCCGGCATGGTGGAAAGCGTCAACGCGCTCTTCAGCCGCATGGATACGGCGTTTATGTTCCGGGAGATCCCGTTTCAGCCGGTAAAATTTGCCGAGAAAAATGCCTCGTTGCGCTTCGAGTTCAACGGCGAGACGCAGCCTGCCATGAACTTCTGGCTGCTGGATGGGGAAGGCTACGGCGTTGCCGACTATCAAAATGCGATGGCCCAGCACTGTGCCGCGCAAATCCGCGACTGGCTCAGTGCGGGCGCGCACGGTAAAGCGCTGCTGTGGAAGGGTGATAAACCTGCGCCGGTAAAGGCATCCGATATCACGGTGCTGGTTCGCAGCCGTCAGGAAGCCGCGCTCATCCGCGATGCCCTGACGTTACTGAATATCCCCTCCGTCTATCTCTCAAACCGCGACAGCGTCTTTGAAACGCTGGAAGCGCAGGAGATGCTATGGCTGCTGCAGGCCGTGCTGGCTCCGGAGCGGGAAAGCACGCTGCGTAGCGCACTGGCGAGCGCGATGCTCGGGCTGAACGCGCGGGATATTGATGCGCTCAACAATGACGAAGCCGCGTGGGATGCCGTGGTAGAAGAGTTTGTTCGCTACCGCGAAAAATGGCAGAAGCGTGGCGTGATGGCGATGGTGCGCGAGCTCATGGCGCAGCGCCACATTGCGGAGAATATGCTGGCGACAGCAGGCGGCGAGCGCCGTTTGACCGATATTTTACATATCAGCGAACTGCTGCAGGAAGCCGGTACGCAGCTGGAGAGCGAACACGCTCTGGTACGCTGGCTGGCGCAGCAGATTGCCGATCCGAACAGCAATTCGTCCAGCCAGCAGATGCGCCTTGAGAGTGATAAACATCTGGTGCAGATCGTCACCATTCACAAGTCGAAAGGCCTGGAATATCCACTGGTCTGGCTCCCGTTTATTGCCAATTATCGCGTGCAGGATCAGGCCTTTTACCACGATCGCGAGTCTTTTGAGGCGGTGCTCGATCTCAGCAACGCGGAGTCCAGCGTTGAGCTGGCCGAAGCCGAGCGTCTGGCGGAAGACCTGCGCCTGCTTTACGTGGCGCTGACCCGTTCGGTCTGGCACTGCAGCCTGGGCGTTGCGCCGCTGTTCCGTCGCCGTGGCGAAAAGACCGGGGAGAGCGATTTTCATCTGAGCGCGCTGGGGCGGCTTATTCAGCACGGTGAACCCAAAGACGCGGCAGGCCTGCGCCAGTGCATCGAATCACTTTGCACGGAGCATGTTGCCCTGCATATTCCGTCGCAGCCCGACAACAGCCGCTGGCAGATGCCGGAGCTACGTGAGTCAGCGCTCCATGCCCGCCAGGTTGTACGTACCATTGCCGACGACTGGCGCGTCACCAGCTACTCCGGTTTACAGCAGCACGGGCAGAGTATTGCGCAGGATCTGATGCCAAAACTGGACGTGGACGCCGCAGGAGCCGGTAGCGTACCCGCTGAGCCGGTGCTCACGCCGCACCAGTTCCCGCGCGGCGCCTCGCCGGGCACGTTTTTGCACAGCCTGTTTGAAGAGCTGGATTTTACCCAGCCGGTTTCCGAAGAATGGGTGCTGAAAATGTTACAGAGTGGCGGCTACGACGCGCAGTGGCAGCCGGTTCTCACCGACTGGATCCGCACGGTACTGCACGCGCCGCTCACGACGCAGGGGATCTCGCTGAACCAGTTGACCGCCAAAGACAAGCAGGTGGAGATGGAGTTTTATCTCCCCATCGCCAGCCCGCTCAGGGCCGAGGCGCTTGATGCGCTGATCCGCGAGTACGATCCGTTATCCGCCGGGTGCCCGCCGCTGAACTTCCGCCAGGTGCAGGGGATGCTCAAAGGCTTTATCGACCTGGTTTTCCGCCACGAAGGGCGCTACTACCTGCTGGACTACAAATCGAACTGGCTGGGTGAAAGCAGCGAAGCCTACACCCAGGACGCGATGGCCTCTGCCATGCAAATGCATCGCTACGATCTGCAGTACCAGCTTTACACCCTTGCGCTGCACCGTTACCTGCGCCATCGCATGGCCGATTACCGCTACGAAGATCATTTTGGTGGCGTCATTTACCTGTTCCTGCGCGGAGTGGATGCTAACGACCCGCGTTCCGGCGTCTTTAGCACGCGTCCGGCTGCGGACCTGATTGAAAAAATGGATAACCTTTTGCTGCAAGCACGGAGGAGGTGGCATGACGATGCAGGCGCTACTGCTGGACGCTGTTGAACAACGGTTACTGCGTCACCTGGATGTGCAGTTCGCCATGATGGTGGCAGGCGAGGAGCCTGCCGTCATGCTGGCCGCAGCCATTCTGAGCAAAGACGCGGGGGAAGGGCACGTATGTCTGCCGCTGTCGCGTCTGGCGGTGGATGAGAAAATGCCTCCGGCTTTACAGGCGTGTTTCGCGCTGCTGGGTGACGAAGTGGACTGGCAGGGGATATTACTCGGCTCGCCTGCCGTGAGCGGAGCCGATACCGGGACGCCGATGATCCTTGTCGGCGAGCGTTTGTATCTTAACCGGCTGTGGCGTAACGAACTGACGGTAGCGCGCTTCTTCAGCGAGACCAACGCCCCGCTTCCCTGCGATGAAGCGCAGCTCCGGCAAACGCTGGATACGCTGTTTACCTCTGACGACGAGACAAACTGGCAGAAAGTGGCGGCAGCCGTGGCCTTAACGCGACGGATCTCGGTGATTTCTGGCGGCCCGGGCACCGGGAAAACGACCACTGTGGCAAAACTGCTTGCCGCGCTGATCCAGCTATCGGGTGAGAAAAAGTGCCGTATTCGCCTGGCGGCCCCCACCGGTAAGGCCGCGGCGCGTCTGACGGAATCGTTAGGCGGCGCGCTGCAAAAACTGCCGCTAACCGGGGAGCAGTTTGCGCTTTTCCCCAATGAAGCCAGCACGCTGCACCGTTTGCTAGGCGCACAGCCGGGCAGCCAGCGTCTGCGCTATCATGCCGGTAACCCATTGCACCTTGACGTACTGGTCGTGGATGAAGCATCGATGATTGACCTGACGATGATGTCGCGTTTGATCGATGCGCTACCGCCGCACGCGCGCGTCATTTTCCTCGGCGATCGCGACCAGCTTGCCTCCGTGGAGGCGGGGGCCGTGCTGGGGGATATCTGCACCTATGCCAGCCTGGGATATACCGCTGAACGCGCTCAGGAGTTAGCCCGTCTCACCGGATGTTCGCTCACCTCTGAAAACCATTCGCTTGCAGGGGCGCTGCGCGACAGCCTGTGTCTGCTGCAAAAAAGCTACCGTTTCGGCAGCGACTCCGGCATCGGCCAGCTTGCGGCGGCAGTGAACCGGGGCGACCGGCGCACAACCACTGCGGTATTTGACGGTACCTTTACGGATATTGAGAAAAAATCGCTGCAAAGTGGGGAAGAGTATCAGGCGATGCTGGACGACGCCCTGCAGGGGTACCAGCACTTTCTGACGGGGGTACAACAGCAAAGTACGCCTGAGCAGGTCATTGCCGCGTTTGGCGAGTATCAGTTGCTCTGTGCGCTGAGGGAAGGCCCCTTTGGCGTCAGGGGTCTGAACGACAGGCTGGAACAGCTGCTGGCGCAAAAACGCAAAATTAACCGTACCCCGCACTCGCGCTGGTATGAAGGGCGACCGGTGATGATCTCCCGCAACGACAGCACGCTGGGGTTGTTTAATGGGGATATCGGGATTGCGCTCGACTGCGGTCAGGGCCTGCGCGTCTGGTTCCAGATGCCGGACGGGAGCGTGAAGTCCTTCCAGCCCAGCCGTTTACCCGAGCATGAAACCGCCTGGGCAATGACGGTGCATAAATCCCAGGGCTCCGAGTTTAACCATGCGGCGCTGATCCTGCCCACGCAGCTTTCACCCGTCATTACCCGCGAGCTGATCTATACCGCCATTACGCGCGCGCGTCAGCGCCTGTCTCTTTATGCCGATGAACGGGTGCTGGTGCAGGCGATCGCCACCCGAACGGAACGCCGAAGCGGGCTGGGCGCGATATTTGAGTCCCTCTGAATGAAAGCCCTCGCCGGACGGTGAGGGCGTCGTATCATCCCAGGTCAGCCATCAGCACTTTTGAACGGCGCTGATAGTTGTACATCTCTTTCTTCGTTTCGGGCAGAGAATCGATATCCACCGGCGTGAATCCGCGCTCCTGGAACCAGTGAATGCTGCGCGTCGTCAGGACGAACAGCTTGCTCAGCCCCATCTGGCGCGCCTGTGCCGCCACGCGTTCAAGCAGCATTTCGCCGCGTGAAGAGCTACGGTAATCAGGATGCACCGCCACGCAGGCCATTTCACCGATCTTCTCTTCCGGGAACGGATAGAGCGCGGCGCAGGCAATGGTCAGGTTATCGCGCTGAATAATGGTGAATTTGTCGATCTCCATCTCCAGCTGTTCGCGTGAGCGGCGCACCAGAATACCCTGCTGTTCCAGCGGGCGGATCAGCTCCAGAATGCCGCCGATGTCATTGATGGTGGCGCGGCGGATCTGCTCCGCACTCTCCATCACAATCTGTGTACCAATACCGTCGCGGGAGAACAGCTCCTGGAGCAGGGCCCCGTCTTCCTGATAGCTGATCAGGTGGCTGCGGCGCACGCCGCTGCGGCAGGCCTTCACGGCGCCACGCAGGAAGCGGACGGTGCCGGAGTGGTAATCGCCTTCGGCTTCCAGCGCTTCCACGCGGGCCTGGGCTTCATTCGGGAAGAGTTCCGGTACGATTGTTCCTTCAGCGTCCACGACGCCCTGGGAGGAGCAGAACCCAATCATTTTTTCCGCCTTCAGCTTGATCGCCAGCTGCGTGGCGATCTCTTCGGACGTCAGGTTAAAGCTTTCGCCGGTCACGGAAACGGCGACCGGGCCCATCAGCACGATGGCACCGCTGTCCAGCTGGCGATGAATAGCTTCTTCATCAATACGACGAATGCGGCCGCTGTGGCAGTAATCCACGCCATCGTCCACGCCGAGCGGCTGGGCAATGATAAAGTTGCCGCTCACGACGTTGATATGCGCCCCCTGCAGCGGCGTATTGTTCAGGCTCATGGAGAGACGCGCGGTAATATCCAGCTGCAGCAGACCCGCCGCCTGTTTCACCAGCTCCAGGGTTTTGGCATCGGTAACGCGGGTATGCTTGTGGTAAATCGGCTCGTGGTGGTGAGCAGCCAGGTTGGCGTCGATCTGCGGACGCGCGCCATACACCACCACCAGGCGGATCCCGAGGCTGTGCAGCAGGCCAATGTCATTGACGATGCTGGAAAAATTTTCATGCTCAATGGCTTCGCCACCAAGCATGATGACAAACGTTTTTCCCCGATGGGCGTTGATATAGGGAACAGAATGGCGGAATCCCTGGACCAGTTCGGTTCTACGTTCCTTCACCATGGCACAACCCTTAATGAATGTTTATTCGTAATTTATGTATTTTTATTCGATTGTGGTCGCGTGTGCAAGTGCAAATTTTCCGCGACCCACAGAAATTGGTAAGTAATCCGTGCGTTAGCGTATGATTGTTTACCCTTTTATAGATGACAGTTTATGCGTCATTCGTTAAAGTTTTCGGTCAATTTTGACATTTTGTATATCAGTCAGTGTTCTTGCTCGGGAGAAGCATGTCGGGATCCAATTCAGCAATAAGCCGCCGCCGTTTGTTAAAAGGGGCCGGGGCAATGTGGTTGCTTAGCGTCAGTCAGGTCGGTCTTGCCGCCACCAGTCAGGTGGTGGCGGTGCGCGTCTGGCCGTCGTCGACCTATACGCGCGTGACGGTCGAATCCAATCGCGTGCTGAAATATAAGCAATTTGCCCTCAGCAACCCGGAACGCGTAGTGGTGGATCTCGAAGGCGTTAACCTCAACTCCGTGCTGAAAGGGATGGCGGCGCAGATCCGCGGCGACGATCCGTTTATTAAATCGGCGCGCGTCGGGCAGTTTGATCCACAAACCGTGCGCATGGTGTTTGAGCTTAAACAGAACGTTAAGCCGCAGCTGTTCGCCCTGGCGCCCGTCGCGACGTTTAAAGAGCGTCTGGTGATGGATCTCTACCCGGCCAATGCAACGGATATCCAGGATCCGCTTCTCGCTCTGCTGGAGGACTACAATAAGGGCGATCTTCAGCGTCAGGTGCCGCCTGCGCAAAGCGGTCCGCAACCCGGAAAAGCAGGGCGCGATCGTCCGATTGTGATCATGCTCGATCCCGGCCACGGCGGCGAAGACTCCGGCGCGGTGGGGAAATACCGCACGCGTGAAAAAGACGTGGTGCTGCAAATTGCCCGCCGCCTGAAGGCGTTGATTGATAAAGAAGGCAATATGCGCGCCTATATGACGCGCAATGAAGATATCTTTATCCCGCTGAAGGTCCGGGTGGCGAAAGCGCAGAAGCAGCGCGCCGATTTGTTCGTGTCGATCCATGCGGATGCCTTTACCAGCCGCCAGCCAAGCGGCTCGTCGGTGTTTGCGCTCTCAACCAAAGGCGCGACCAGTACCGCAGCAAGATTCCTGGCTGACAGCCAGAACGCCTCTGACCTGATTGGTGGCGTGAGCAAAAGCGGCGACCGCTACGTCGACCACACCATGTTCGATATGGTGCAGTCGCTGACCATTAACGACAGCCTGAAGTTTGGTAAAGCGGTGCTGGGCAAGCTGGGGAACATCAATAAGCTGCATAAAAACAGCGTTGAACAGGCCGGATTTGCGGTACTCAAGGCACCGGATATTCCGTCCATTCTGGTTGAAACCGCCTTTATCAGTAACGTCGAAGAGGAGCGTAAGCTCAAGACGGCAAAATTCCAGCAGGAGGTTGCGGAGTCGATTCTGGCGGGGATACGGGCGTATTTCTCTGACGGGGCGACGCTGGCGCGACGCGGATAATGCTTTCAGCCGGGTAAACGCCCGGCAAATTCACAAACGACAGATACAAAAAAACACCCTTGAGGGTGTTTATTGTTTTCAGAAGTGTTGGTTGCGGGGGCCGGATTTGAACCGACGACCTTCGGGTTATGAGCCCGACGAGCTACCAGGCTGCTCCACCCCGCGTCCGTCTTTCTACTCGTGTAGAAACTTACTTCTTCAAATTTGATTGGTTGCGGGGGCCGGATTTGAACCGACGACCTTCGGGTTATGAGCCCGACGAGCTACCAGGCTGCTCCACCCCGCGTCCGTCTTTCTACAGTCGTAGAAGATACTTCATCAAATTTTAATTGGTTGCGGGGGCCGGATTTGAACCGACGACCTTCGGGTTATGAGCCCGACGAGCTACCAGGCTGCTCCACCCCGCGTCCGTGGATGCGCACTATACTCGGATAGGTTTGTGATGCAACCCCTTTTTCACATTAATCATGATTTTGTATGCAAATTGAACGACATGGCTCTGTTTGGACTATTTTTTGCGCAAAATTTGCCAAAGGGCATGCGATCGCATTTCATTAGCCCTGGCGGTTTGTTATCTTCATCACGCGGAAATGGGCAACTTAAAGACGAGATATAATGAAAGGACGTTGGGCGAAGTATCTGATGGCGGGCGCAATGGTAGCGATTCTTGCGGCCTGTTCTTCCAAACCGACCGATCGCGGTCAACAGTATAAAGACGGGAAGTTATCCCAGCCTTTCTCTTTAGTTAATCAGCCTGATGCCGTCGGCGCACCGATTAATGCCGGTGATTTCTCCGAGCAGGTCTACCAGATCCGCAACGCGTCGCCGCGTCTGTATGGCACCCAGAGTAGTGTGTATAACGCGGTCCAGGACTGGCTGAAAGCAGGCGGCGATACGCGCAACATGCGCCAGTTTGGTATCGACGCCTGGCAGATGGAAGGGGCCGATAACTACGGCAACGTCCAGTTTACCGGCTACTACACCCCGGTTATCCAGGCACGACACTCCCGTCAGGGCGAGTTCCAGTATCCTATCTACCGTATGCCGCCAAAACGCGGTCGTCTGCCGTCTCGCGCTGAGATCTACGCCGGTGCGCTGAGCGAAAACTACGTTCTGGCCTACAGCAACTCCCTGATGGATAACTTCATCATGGACGTTCAGGGCAGCGGCTACATTGATTTTGGCGACGGGTCGCCGCTTAACTTCTTCAGCTATTCCGGTAAAAACGGCCACGCCTATCGCAGCATCGGTAAAGTGCTGATCGACCGCGGCGAAGTGAAGAAAGAAGATATGTCGATGCAGGCGATCCGCGAGTGGGGCGAGAAACACAGCGAAGCCGAGGTGCGCGAGCTGCTGGAGCAGAACCCGTCGTTCGTCTTCTTCAAACCGCAAAACTTCGCGCCGGTGAAAGGAGCGAGTGCAGTTCCCCTGATTGGCCGCGCGTCGGTAGCATCGGATCGTTCGATTATTCCTGCAGGCACCACGCTGCTGGCTGAAGTCCCTCTGCTGGACAATAACGGCAAGTTCAACGGTCAGTATGAGCTGCGTCTGATGGTGGCGCTGGACGTCGGCGGGGCAATTAAAGGCCAGCACTTCGACATTTATCAGGGTATTGGCCCTGACGCAGGCCATCGCGCGGGCTGGTATAATCACTACGGACGCGTGTGGGTACTGAAGGCGGCGCCGGGTGCTGGAAACGTATTCAGCGGCTGATTGTGGTATTCTGAGCACAATACGGATTACTGTTCAGGGTGAGGAAAACCTCACCCTTTTTACATCTGAGGTTTTATGTCTGTGGTAATCAGCGACGCCTGGCGCCAGCGTTTTGGCGGAACGGCACGTTTATATGGTGAAAAAGCCCTGCAGCTGTTTGCGGATGCGCACGTCTGCGTCGTGGGCATTGGTGGTGTGGGGTCGTGGGCGGCAGAAGCGCTGGCGAGAACCGGTATTGGCGCAATTACCCTGATTGACATGGATGACGTTTGCGTCACCAACACTAACCGTCAAATCCATGCCCTGCGCGATAACGTCGGCCTGGCAAAATCCGAGGTGATGGCGGAGCGTATTCGTCTCATCAATCCGGAATGCCGCGTGACGGTGATCGACGACTTTGTGACGGCAGATAACGTCGCGGAGTACATGAGCAAAGGCTACAGCTATGTGATTGACGCCATCGACAGCGTGCGGCCAAAAGCGGCGTTGATCGCATACTGCCGTCGCTACAAGGTGCCGCTGGTCACGACGGGCGGCGCGGGCGGGCAAATCGATCCCACGCAGATCCAGGTGGCCGATCTGGCAAAAACCATTCAGGATCCGCTGGCTGCCAAGCTGCGTGAACGCCTGAAGAGCGACTTTAACGTGGTGAAGAACAGCAAAGGCAAGCTGGGCGTCGACTGCGTGTTCTCGACCGAAGCGCTGGTCTACCCGCAGGCGGATGGTTCAGTCTGCGCAATGAAGAGTACGGCGGAAGGGCCAAAGAGAATGGATTGCGCCTCAGGTTTTGGTGCGGCCACCATGGTGACCGCCTCCTTCGGCTTTGTGGCGGTGTCTCACGCCCTCAAGAAAATGATGGCGAAGGCGGAACGTCAGGCCTGAGCCTGACGTGCGGCATCCAGTACCGCGTCGCTCAGCGCGATCAACCCCTGACCGCGCGAAGCGCTGAGCTGCGCGCGCAGCCCCAGCTCATCAAATAACGCCAGCGGCGAATGTGCCAGCAATTCCGCCGCGCTTTTCCCTTCCACAGCGGTCAACAATACGGCCAGCAGGCCCCTGACGATGCGGCCTTCGCTGTCGCCGAAGAAGTGCAGCTTCTCGCCGGAGACGCTCACGCCCAGCCAGACGCGGTTTTCACAGCCTGCAATCTCTTTCGCCTGCGCTTTAAGATCGTCTGAAAGGGCAGGGAGCTGTTTACCCAGCAGGATCAGCTGTCGATATTTATCTTCCCACTGCTTGAGCGGGGCGAAGGTCTGTTTTAAGGTCTCTTCTGTGATGACGGTGCCAAACGGATGTCCGGCTAAAGCAGCGCTAGTCATTAATCCACCAGTATTTCAAGGGCGCGGTCAACGGCGGCAACCAGCGCGTCGACATCGCTTTGGGTATTATACGGCGCAAACGAGGCGCGCAGCGTACCGTTAACGCCGAGCGCCGCCAGCAGCGGCTGGGCGCAGTGCTGTCCGGCACGCAGGGCAATGCCGTACCCGGCGAGCAGCGTCACCATGTCGCTATGGTGAACGCCCGCAAAATCAAAGGCGAGCAGGCTTGAGTCCTGAACGCGGAACGAGCGGAAGCCCGGGCGCTTTTTGAGCTCTTCCTCTGCCAGCGTCGCCAGCCCCCGGCTCCAGCTTTCAGCCTGGACAATGTCGGTTTCAGCCAGCCACTCCAGCGCCGCGCTTAAGCCAATCACCCCCGCCACGTTCGGCGTTCCGGCCTCCAGGCGATAGGGAACATCCTGAGTTTTGAAGCCATCGAACGACACTTCGGTAATCATTTTGCCGCCACCCAGCCACGGCGTCATTTTTGCCAGCAGTTCTGGCTTGCCGTACAGCGCCCCTATACCGGTTGGCCCGTAGAGCTTATGTCCTGAGAAGGCATAGAAGTCGATATCAAGCGCCTGCACATCAGCGGGGAAGTGCACCACGCCCTGAGCGCCGTCGACCATCACCACCATCCCGCTGGCATGGGCGATGCGAATGGCCTGAGCCAGATCCGGGCAACCACCCGTGACGTTCGACATCTGTCCGAGCACCAGAATGCGGCTGCGAGGGGTAATCAGCTCGGGGAGACGGGCTACGTCGGGAAGAAGGTCTGCACCCAGTGGAAGCTTCACCACGCGTGCGCCCGTTTGCTCCGCCACCATCAGCCATGGCACCAGGTTGGCGTGATGTTCCGCCTCGCTGACGACGATCTCATCGCCCGGCTGAAGCAGCGGGCGCGCGTAGCACTGGGCCACCATATTGATGGCCTCGGTCGTGCCGCGCGTCCAGACGATGTTTTTCCCGCTTTCGGCATTGATCAGACGCGCGACCTGATCGCGTGCGGCTTCGTAGCGCGCGGTTAATCGCTGCGCTTCGGCAAACTGGCTGCGATGCACGTTCCCGGCGCTCAGGCTGTAGAACTGCTGCGTGGCCTCAATCACCGCCAGTGGCTTAAGGGCGGTGGCGGCGCTATCCAGGTAAATACCGGCATCGGCCAGGGCCGGAAACTGTGCGCGGAACTGCGCAGGACTGAAAGCGTTCATGGGATTCCTCATTTCAATATAGCGATCGTCGCGCAATTTCAGCGGCAGGGCAAGGAGGTTGATATCTATCAGAATTGTCTGCTTATCCTTACGACCTCAAAAAAGCAGGTTATGCTAAATAGTGTTAGGCGGATGTTTTAGCCTGTTATAAATCGAGGTTTGAATAGCATTAATTGCTAAAGGAGAATAATCATGAATAAGACAGCTGCAATCATTTCTGCCTGTGCGTTTACTTTTGTCCTGAGCGCCTGTTCTGGTAATAACTACGTGATGCACACCAATGATGGTCGTTCTATCGTTTCGGAAGGGAAACCGACTACCGATAATGATACCGGGATGATTTCGTACAAAGATGCTAACGGGAACAAGCAGCAGATCAACCGCACGGACGTTAAAGAGATGAAAGAGATCGAGCATTAACAGATCGCAGGCCAAAAAAAAGCACCGCAAATTGGCGGTGCTACATTAATCACTATGGACAGACAGGGTAAATGTACAGGAAGTGAAAAATTGGTAGCGTTGCTACCGTGGTCTGAATCGCAGACCAATTGCAAACACAACAACACAACATCACAACCGTAAGCCAAAAGCCCTTCAGAACACGCATTCCGAAAAAAGCTCTTCGTTCCGGCTCAGGAAGTGCCGCCACTATAGGTATTTGCTGGTAGTTCCTCAACGGACAAATTATAATGGCTCAGATAAAAAAAACTAATAGGTTAAACGTTGTTTCCTGTTTGTTAAAATCCGTTAACATCTAAGCCAGATAACCATGTCAAAGCGATTGCCACCCCTTAATGCATTACGTGTTTTTGATGCAGCAGCACGTCACCTGAGCTTTACCCGCGCGGCAGATGAGCTTTTTGTGACACAGGCCGCAGTAAGTCACCAAATCAAGTCTCTGGAGGATTTTCTGGGCCTTAAGCTGTTTCGTCGACGCAACCGTTCGTTGCTGTTGACCGAAGAGGGGCAGAGCTATTTTCAGGATATTAAAGAGATTTTTTCCCAGCTTACGGAAGCCACGCGTAAGCTGCAGGCTCGCAGTGCAAAAGGTGCTCTGACCGTCAGTTTATTGCCCAGTTTTGCCATTCATTGGCTGGTGCCAAGACTTTCAAGCTTTAACTCAGCTTATCCGGGGATCGACGTTCGAATCCAGGCGGTAGATCGTCAGGAGGACAAGCTGGCCGATGACGTGGATGTCGCCATTTTTTATGGTCGCGGTAACTGGCCGGGCTTGCGCGTTGAAAAATTATACGCAGAATATCTCCTGCCGGTCTGTTCTCCTCTGCTGTTAACAGGCGAGAAGGCGCTGAAGTCACCCGCTGATCTGGCTCAGCATACGCTTTTGCATGATGCCTCTCGCCGCGACTGGCAAACTTATACCCGTCAATTAGGTCTTACACATATAAACGTGCAGCAGGGACCCATCTTTAGCCACAGTGCGATGGTGTTACAGGCTGCCATTCACGGGCAGGGCGTGGCGTTGGCGAACAACGTTATGGCGCAGTCCGAAATTGAGGCAGGCCGCCTGGTTTGCCCTTTTAATGATGTACTGGTCAGCAAGAATGCGTTTTATCTGGTTTGTCATGACAGTCAGGCAGAACTGGGTAAAATAGCCGCCTTCCGGCAGTGGATACTGGCGAAAGCGGCAACCGAGCAAGAAAAATTCCGCTTCAGGTATGAGCAATAACGTTTGTGTGCCGGGCACGCATCAATTCAGGACTTAAACATGACCAGCCGATTCATGCTGATTTTTGCCGCGGTGAGTGGCTTTATTTTTGTTGCACTGGGCGCCTTTGGCGCACATGTATTAAGCAAGTCTTTGGGCGCAGTAGAGATGGGCTGGATCCAGACCGGCCTTGAATATCAGGCGTTCCACACGCTGGCGATATTTGGGCTGGCGGTGGCGATGCAGCGTCGTATCAGTATCTGGTTTTACTGGAGCAGCGTGTTTATGGCGCTGGGTACCGTGTTGTTCAGCGGTAGCCTGTACTGCCTTGCGCTCTCACATCTGCGCCTGTGGGCGTTCGTTACACCTGTCGGCGGCTTCAGCTTCCTGGCGGGTTGGGTATTAATGTTTATCGGAGCTATCCGTCTGAAACGCAAGGGCGTTGTTCATGAATAAGGTTGTTTTATATTGTCGCCCGGGGTTTGAGAAAGAGTGCGCCGCGGAAATTACCGATAAAGCGGCGAAGCGCGAAGTCTTCGGCTTTGCCCGCGTAAAAGAAAACGCGGGCTATGTGGTATTCGAGTGCTATCAGCCTGAAGACGCAGACAAGCTGGCGCGCGAGCTGCCGTTCAGCTCGCTGATCTTCGCTCGCCAGATGTTTGTCGCGGGTGAGCTGCTGAAGGATCTTCCGCCGGAAGACCGCATCACGCCTATTGTTGGCATGCTGCAGGGCGTGGTGGAGAAGGGCGGCGATCTGCGCGTTGAAGTGGCGGATACCAACGAAAGTAAAGAGCTGATGAAGTTCTGCCGTAAGTTCACCGTGCCGCTGCGTGCGGCGCTGCGTGATGCGGGCGTGCTGACGAACTACGAAACGCCGAAGCGTCCGGTGGTGCATATCTTCTTTATCGCACCGGGCTGCTGCTATACAGGCTATTCGTACACTAACAACAACTCTCCCTTCTTTATGGGTATCCCGCGTTTGCGCTTCCCGTCCGATGCGCCAAGCCGTTCCACGCTCAAGCTGGAAGAGGCGTTCCACGTCTTTATCCCGGCGGATGAGTGGGATGAGCGTCTGGCAAACGGCATGTACGCCGTCGACCTTGGCGCGTGCCCGGGCGGCTGGACCTATCAGCTGGTGAAACGCAATATGTGGGTATCGTCCGTTGATAACGGCCCAATGGCGCAAAGCCTGATGGACACCGGGCAGGTCACCTGGCTGCGTGAAGACGGTTTCCGCTATCGCCCGAACCGTAACAATATCTCGTGGATGGTGTGCGATATGGTTGAGAAGCCGGCAAAAGTCGCCGCGCTGATGGCTTCCTGGCTGGTCAACGGCTGGTGTCGTGAGACCATTTTCAACCTCAAGCTGCCGATGAAAAAGCGCTATGAGGAAGTGTCGCAGAACCTGGCCTACATTCAGGAACAGATGGACGAAAACGGTATTAACGTAGAGATCCAGGCGCGCCAGCTGTATCACGACCGTGAAGAGGTGACGGTGCATATTCGTCGCTGGTGGGCTGCGGTCGGCGGACGTCGCGACGAGCGATAGTGCGCTGATTGCCCCTCACCCCGGCCCTCTCCCCAAAGGGGCGAGGGGGGAAAAGACCGCACCGGGCAGTTCCCTCTCCCCCATGGGGAGAGGGTTAGGGTGAGGGGATATTAACGTTCTAACCGCAACTGCTGTAAATTCCCGTCCAGCTGTAAATCCGTCTGTAGCGTTGCGATTTCCCGGCAGATAAACGCCATCTCTTTATGCGCCTCCAGCTTCTTGCGCCACTTTTCCGGTACCTCATCCAGACGGACGTAAATCCCTTCCAGACTTTGAAAATCGGTCAGCAGCTGCGCGGCGCTCTTCGGCCCAATACCGGCGACACCCGGAACTTTAGAACTGCTGATGCCTGCCAGCCCCCAGTAATCCGGCAGTTGCTCGGGCGAGACGCCGAACTCGCTGGCAATAAACGGCGCGTCCAGCCAGCGTTTTTGAAAATAGTCACGAATGCGGATAGTCGGAGAGAGCAGCTGGCAGTAGCCTTTGTCAGTTGAAACGATAGTGGCCTGATGTCCGGCACTTGCCACCTTTACGGCCAGAGTGGCCGCGAGATCGTCGGCTTCGTTTCCCTGTGCGCCCCAGCAGGGAACGCCCCGCTGTTCAAATGCAGCGCGCAGCATGGGCAACTCGGCGTGAAGATCGTCCGGCATCGGGGCGCGTCCGGCTTTGTAGTCGGGCAGACGCTGGTGTCGCCAGCCCGTGTTGCGGGCTTCGTCATCAAATACCGCGACCGCATGGGTGGGCTCACTGTGGCGGATAAGCTGTTCCAGCGCGTGCAGGCAGGTGTCTTTACAAGGCGTCCCCTGTACCGCATGGATACGGCGAATCAGGTTAAGAGCATCGACGATAAGTAAATGAACGGCCACAGATAATCTCCCTTCTATCTCATGCGTGAAGGGTAACACTGTCAGCAGCGTGAAACTATGAATGGTGGGGAAAACAGGAAGAAGCCTCGCAAAACGAGGCTTCCTGAGGGGCTTAATCGCAGGTTACGATCTTCATCGCCAGGCCGCCGCGAGAGGTTTCGCGGTATTTGGCGTTCATATCTTTACCGGTTTCGTACATGGTTTCGATAACCTTATCGAGACAGACGCGCGGTTCGCTGGTACGGCGCAGCGCCATACGTGCCGCGTTCACCGCCTTCACGGAGGCAATCGCGTTACGTTCGATGCACGGTACCTGTACCTGTCCGGCAACCGGGTCACAGGTCAGTCCCAGGTTATGCTCCATGCCGATTTCCGCAGCAATGCACACCTGTGTCGGGCTTGCACCCAGCAGTTCGGCCAGACCCGCCGCCGCCATGGAGCACGCCACGCCGACTTCACCCTGACAGCCCACTTCCGCACCGGAAATAGACGCGTTCATCTTATACAGCGAACCAATCGCACTGGCGACCAGCAGGTAGCGCGCCAGCGAGTTCGCGTTCACTTCACGGATAAACTTGTCGTAGTACGCCAGCACCGCCGGAACGATACCGCAGGCGCCGTTAGTCGGCGCGGTGACCACTCGGCCCCCTGCGGCGTTCTCTTCGTTCACAGCCAGTGCGAACATGTTGATCCAGTCTACAACGGCCATCGGGTCCGTCGTCGTTTTGTCGGTGCTCACCAGCATACGGCGCAGCGCAGCAGCGCGACGCGGCACGCGAAGCTTGCCCGGCAGAACGCCCTCGGTGGTGATCCCGCGCTCGATACCGCCGCGCATCACTTCCCAGACGTTAGTGAAGTGCTGTTCGAGCTCCTCTTTGCTGTGAAGTGCCAGCTCGTTTTTCATCATCAGGCCGGAGAGGGAGAGGCCCGTCTCCTGACAGTGACGCTGAAGATCCGCCGCCGTTTTGTACGGATACGGCACCTCGACAGAAGCGTTATCGATTTGACCAAAGTGGTCTTCGTCGACGATAAAGCCGCCGCCGATAGAGTAATACGTCTGGCTGTATACCGCTTTGTCGCCGGCCAGTGCGGTAATGCGCATGCCGTTTTCGTGCAGCGACAAGTTGTCCGCATGGAAATTCATGCAGTGGTCAACCGGGAATTCAACCTCATGCTCACCGTTCGCCAGCAGCAGGCGGCCGTGGGTGTTCACATCCTGGATGAAGCCAGGGATCGCATCAATATCAACAGTATCCGGCAGATTTCCCGCCAGGCCCATGATAATGGCGATATCGGTATGGTGGCCTTTCCCGGTCAGGGAAAGCGAGCCGTATACATCGACAACCACGCGGGTAATGTCATGCAAGATGCCGCGTGCAATCAAGTCATCCGTGAACTGCTTACCGGCTTTCATTGGTCCGACGGTGTGAGAGCTGGAAGGACCAATACCGATTTTGAAGATATCGAATACGCTAATCATGATGCGTCCATTGCTTTCAGTCAGAGAGGGAAGAGTGCGCCGTCCTAAGACGGCGCGGGTGATAATCAGAACATGGTGTACAGGGAGTAGAAGATCGCAGAGATTGCGATGAGACCCATGATAACTACAAACACGTTGCTCACATGACCGCTGTACTTGCGCATAGCAGGGACTTTCTGAATCGCGTACATCGGCATCAGGAACAGAATCATCGCGATGACCGGGCCGCCCAGGGTTTCAATCATGCCCAGGATGCTTGGGTTCAGCGTTGCTACCGCCCAGGTGGTGAGCAGCATGAACAGCGCAGTGATTTTGTTCAGCTTGTTGATTTCAATGCTCTTGCCTTTACCGCGCAGAGATTTAATCACCATACCGTTGAAGCCTTCACGCGCGCCGAGGTAGTGGCCCAGGAAGGATTTGGTGATGGCGATAATCGCGATGATAGGTGCCATCCACGCAATGACCGGTGCGTTAAAGTGGTTCGCCAGGTAAGACAGAATAGAGATGTTCTGCTCTTTAGCTGCCGCCAGATCCGCCGGGGAGAGGCTCAGTACGCAGCTGAAGACGAAGAACATCACGGTCAGTACCATCATGATGTGAGCGCGCGCCAGGATGCTGGAGCACTTCTTCTCTGCGCCATTACCGTACTCTTCACGTTTCGCAACGGCGAAAGAGGAGATGATTGGGGAGTGGTTGAAAGAGAACACCATCACCGGAATCGCCAGCCAGAGGGTCATCAGCAGGCCGTTACCGGTTGCCGATGCGCTGCTCAGGGACAGGGTTTCCAGCGCTGCACCGTTCCACTGTGGGATCAGGTAGCAAGCCAGCACCATCAGAGCAATAACGAACGGGAAGACCAGTACGCTCATTGCTTTCACAATCATCTGCTCACCGAAGCGAACGATAGTCATCATGCCCACGATCAGGATCAGAGACAGAATCGCACGCGGCGGCGGCGTCATGTGCAGCTGGTGCATCATGAAGCTTTCAACGGTGTTGGTGATTGCCACGCTGTAGACCAGCAGAATAGGGTAAATCGCGAAGAAGTAGAGCAGGGTAATCAGTTTACCTGCGCCAACGCCGAAATGCTCTTCAACAACTTCAGTGATGTCTTCGCCCGGGTTTTTACCGGACAGCACGAAGCGGGTCAGACCGCGGTGTGCAAAGAAGGTCATCGGGAAAGCAATGATAGCCATAATGATCAGCGGGATCAGACCGCCGACGCCTGCGTTGATAGGAAGGAACAGTACACCAGCGCCGATTGCCGTGCCGTAAAGGCCAAGCATCCACATGGTATCCGTTTTGCGCCAACCACTTCGGGATTCAATCGAAGCAACGGTGCTGGTTTGAGTGGTTTCCATCTGTATCTCCTGGAGGAAGCGAATTGTCAGGTTTTTTAGTCAAATCCGATGAAAAAGTGCCTGACGGTAATATGAAATTCGTTCAGTGACGGTTTTTTAATAATTTTCGCCCGTAACTATTGGCGGGCGGAAAGATACATTCTAGTTATGAATCTATCAGTGATCCTGATCCCAAATGCAATAATCCACTTATGATGTGGGCATCTTTAGACCATTTATCTGTTAAAAAAACATCAAAGAGAATTTACGGGCGCGAAGGCTACCACCAACGACATGTGAGCTGAAAGACTGACCCGTGATATAGGTGTCTTTAGCTGTAAAGAAATGGGTTTTTAGTATTTTCTGGCAGGTAATTTGGATTAAGGCTGATAATTTACGGTTGAAAAAACAAGGTAATCGTTTGCGTTTGCGCATAGTTTGTAAAAGACATAAGTGATGCGTATGAATTACCTCGGTAATAAAAAAGCCGGGACGCGCAACAGGGCGACCCGGCTTTGATCAGATGCTGCTGAGCGTCAGGTGCAGATTTCGTAGCAAGGAATGTAGGCTGAGCCCGGCAGCTTCATGCGGTGCTGAGCGACAAAGCCCTGCAGCATGTCGTCCATGCGGCGCATCATCTCCGGATCGCCGTGGATCTTGTACGGACCGTACTGTTCAATGGCGCGGATGCCCATCTCTTTGACGTTGCCCGCCACAATCCCGGAGAAGGCACGACGCAGATCGGCCGCCAGGACTTCCACCGGCTGGTCCGGGTAGAGTTTCAGGTTCGCCATATTTTCATGCGTTGGCTCGAACGGGATCTGCAGGTCCGGCGCGATGCGGATTGACCAGTTAAAGCTGTACGCATCGCCGGTATCGCGACGGTTTTCTTTTACCAACGGCATCGCTTTTTTCATCTGGCGCGCCACTTCCGCGGCATCGTCAATGATGATGCGATAGTGACGACGCGCGGCTTCACCCAGCGTGTGCACGATAAACTCGTCCAGCACGCGGAAGTAGTCGGCGCTCTCTTTTGGCCCGGTCAGGATCAGCGGCAGAACCTGATCTTTGTTGGCCGGGTTCATCAGAATACCCAGCAGATAGAGCAGCTCTTCCGCTGTCCCCACGCCGCCCGGGAAGATGATAATGCCGTGGGCGATACGGACAAATGCTTCAAGACGTTTCTCGATATCCGGCATGATAATCAGCTCGTTAACCAGCGGGTTAGGCGGCTCAGCGGCTATGATTGACGGCTCGGTCATGCCGATAAACCGCCCCTCTTTATAACGCTGCTGCGCGTGTCCCACTGCGGCACCTTTCATTGGTGCTTCCATCGCACCTGGACCGCAGCCGGTACAGATGTTCAGCTCGCGCAGGCCGAGTTGCGTTCCTACCCGACGAGCATAAAGGTATTCGGTTTCGTTAATGGAGTGGCCGCCCCAGCAGACGACCATGTTCGGCGCTTCGCCAACGTGCAGGGCACGGGCGTTACGCAAAATGGAGAACACCAGGTTGGTGATATGGACTGAGCTTTCCAGGTCGAGATGCTGGAAACGGCCTGCGTTGTGGATCTGCCCGTTAACAAACAGGATGTCACGCAGCACGGCAAACAGGTTAGCCTGAAGTGAACGAATGATGCGCCCGTCGACAAAGGCCTCTTCCGGCGGGTTGATGACTTCAAGCTTCACGCCACGCTCGCGGCGCAGCACGTTGATATCAAAGCTTTCAAAGCGGGACAGCAGTTCTTTACTGTTATCTGTCAGGCTTCCGGAGTTCAGTACGGCAAGTGAACAGTTACGAAACAGTTGATAAAGATCGCTGCTGGCCGTGCGCTTAAGCATGTCCACTTCCAGCTGCGACAACATATCCATTGAGCCAAGCGGGCTAATATGTGTAATCAAGTGAGCTCCTTACGGGACGATTATCGTCTTTCCCTGTTGATTACAATAGCCCTGGCGCGTGACGTTTCACAACCTAAAGCGCGGAAGATACCGCGCATATTGTGAAAATATTTATATTATTGACGCACCAGCCGTCCCGTTGCCGGCACAAAATCGGTGTTGGTGCGCCACGGGTTAATGTCCAGACCGCCACGGCGGGTGTAGCGCGCGTAAACGCTCAGTTTTTCTGGCTGGCAGAAACGCTGAATATCGCTAAAAATACGCTCCACGCACTGCTCGTGGAATTCGTTGTGATGGCGGAACGACACCAGGTAGCGCAGCAATTTTTCCCGGTCGATTTTCGGGCCGCGGTACTGGATCTGCACCGAGCCCCAGTCCGGCTGGTGGGTGATCAGGCAGTTGGATTTCAGCAGGTGGCTGACCAGCGTCTCTTCGACCACTTTTCCGCTCGCGGCGTTTTCGAGGTAATCGGCGCTGAATTCATAATTCTCCACCTCGATATCCTGATCGTCGATGCAGGTCCCGTTGAAGTGGGAGACTGGCTGCCCTTCCAGCTCGTGCAGGCGATACAGTGAAACGCTCACCTTTCCCTGCGCGCAGGCGCTTAAATCACGTTCCAGGGTGTGCTGAACGTCGTTCCAGCTGTTGAATTTTGTCTGGTTAAAGCTGTTGAGATAGAGCTTAAAGCTTTTGGACTCGACGAGATTAACGCTGGCGTAATCCAGCTCAACGTGGCCCACCGCCACCTGCGGCAGACCGCGCGCGTTAAGCCAGGAGAGTTCGTACAGCGTCCAGATGTCACCGCCGACAAACGGCAATGCGTCTGCATGCAGGCCCAGAGGATCGCGGTTCAGGCTGCGCGGCACGCCCTGAAGCAGGCTTGCATCGTAGGTATCGCGGTAATCGGTCGATTTACCCAGCGTTAAGCCGGTTAACGCCTGATGATTTTCGTAAGACATGTTTCATAGCCACTTTACAGGTACACTTATGGCCTGAGTTTATCCTGTCTGACAAGAAGAGAGAAATCGGTGGACATCGAAACTGCAAATGCCCTCACTACCTTCACGGCCCGCTACTGTGACGCATGGCATGAAAAGGACCAGACTTGGCCGCAAAGTGCTGATTTGTATGGTGTACCTTCGCCGTGCATTATCTCTTCAGTCGACGATTACGTTATCTGGCAGCCAAAACCTTTCGACGGCGAGCAAAATGTAAATGCGGTTGAACGGGCAATGGACATTGTGGTACAACCAGCGGTTCATGCGTTTTATACCACGCAGTTCGCAGGGGATATGCCCGCGCGCTTTGCTGATGTTACGCTGACGCTGTTGCAGACCTGGAGCGAAGACGATCTGCAGCGTGTTCAGGAAAACCTGATTGGTCATTTGGTTACGCAAAAACGCCTTAAGCTTTCTCCGACGCTCTTTATTGCCACGCTGGACAGTGAACTGGATGTGTTATCCGTCTGTAACCTGTCAGGTGAAGTGGTTAAAGAGACTATCGGCACCCGCAATCGCGAGACTCTCGCCCCTTCTCTTGCGGATTTCCTTACCCGACTTGAGCCACTTCTGTAATCCATGATGCTATAGCGCGTGTGAGAGATCTCTTACAACGTTTGTGAGAGATCGCTGAAGATTCAGTTTTACCTCATTTAATTCAGATTAATATCACTCTGTTTTTCAATGGATTACCTGTTCATCGTATTGTTTTTAGGGATTTCTTACGGCTTACAACCCAGAAAGGGTGGGTTGTAAGACGAAGCGGAATAGCGGATTCTATCTCCGTCGACAGGACGCCGACACGAGAAACGAACATCAGGATGACGGCGTTTCTCACACAGGACTCGTCAGGATGGCGCTGCAGGAAGGCTTCAGGATGAAGCGAAGTGGATAACGCAGGATGCGTAAGGGACACCTCCAGGAAGGAGAACGAGAGCCGGTCAGGATAGTCGGTGGGTCAGGAAGGCCAGGACGTTTCGGGATGAAACAAACACGTCAGGAAGATGTGTGCAGGATGCATTGGCTTACGGATGACCAGGCCTTCGGGCTTCAGGAAAAGTTGTCACGGATGAGCAGGGAGCACGAATTGTAGCTGGAATGCTGCGAAACGAACCGGGAGCACTGTTTTTACAGTGCTCCCTTTTTTTATTTCTGCCTTCCGCAATGCTATGCTGCGCGCCGTTCACTTTTTCAGTTGAGGTTACTATGACGCAACACGATAGCGTTCGTGCTCAGTTGCACGCCATCGAAGCCCTTTTGCGCCAACATCAGCTGTGGCAGGAGACCGCGCCGCAGCCAGAAGCGTTCGCGAGCACCCAGCCCTTCTGCCTGGATACGCTGGCCCCGTTTGAGTGGCTGCAGTGGGTGTTAATTCCCCGCATGCACGCCCTGCTTGAGGGCGGTCACCCGCTTCCGCAGGCGTTTGCTGTCTCTCCCTACTATGAAATGGCGCTAGAGGCGACGCACCCTGCGCGCGACGTGATGCTGGTCGAACTGGAAAAACTGGATGCCCTGTTTGCCGGTGAAGATGCATGACGCTTGAGATCCTCTATCAGGACGAGTGGCTGGTGGCGGTGAATAAACCGTCAGGCTGGCTGGTACACCGCAGCTGGCTCGATCGCGATGAGAAAGTGGTGGTGATGCAGACCGTTCGCGACCAGATTGGCCAGCATGTTTTTACCGCCCATCGTCTCGACAGGCCGACCTCCGGCGTGCTGCTGATGGGGCTTTCCAGCGAGGCGGGACGCCTGCTGTCACAGCAGTTTGAACAGCATCAGATGCAAAAGCGCTACCACGCGATCGTGCGCGGCTGGCTGACGGAAGCCGCCACGCTGGACTATCCGCTGGTAGAGGAGCTGGACAAAATCGCCGATAAATTTGCCCGCGATGACAAAGGTCCGCAGCCCGCAGTAACGGATTATCGCGGCATGGCGACGACCGAAATGCCGGTTGCAACCAGCAAATTTCCGACCACACGCTACAGCCTGGTTGAGCTTCTGCCTAAAACCGGGCGTAAGCACCAGCTGCGACGCCATCTTGCGCACCTGCGCCATCCGATTATTGGTGACAGCAAACACGGTGATTTGCGCCAGAACCGCAGTGCGGCCGAACACTTTGGCTGCCATCGTCTGATGCTGCACGCCAGCGAGTTGAGCCTGACGCACCCGTTTACCGGCGAACCGCTGACTATTCGTGCGGGGCTGGACGACGTCTGGATGCAGGCGCTGTCACAGTTTGGCTGGCTGGGACAACTCCCCGAAAATGAAAGGGTTGAGTTTGTATCGGGCAACGTTCAGGATGAACGATAAACGCATTCATTATGGGAAAATATCATGGCTGAAGTAGGCATTTTTGTCGGCACAATGTACGGCAACTCGCTGCTGGTAGCGGAAGAGGCTGAGGCAATACTCGCCAGCCAGGGCCATAAAGCCACGGTCTATGAAGATCCGGAACTGGCAGACTGGGAAAAGTATAAAGATAAATACATTCTGGTGGTGACCTCCACCACCGGGCAGGGCGATCTGCCGGACAGCATCGTGCCGCTTTTCCAGGGCATTAAAGACCAGCTTGGCTATCAGCCGGACGTGCACTACGGCATCATTGCTCTGGGCGACAGTTCTTACGCCAACTTCTGCGGCGGCGGCAAGCAGTTCGATGCGCTCCTGCAGGAACAGAGCGCTCAGCGCGTTGGCGAGATGCTGCTGATTGATGCTGGAGAGCATCCGGAGCCAGAAAGCGAATCAAACCCATGGGTCGAGCACTGGGCAACTCTCCTTAAATAGTTGTGTAGGCCGGGTAAGGCGTAGCCGCCACCCGGCGATACACCCCGCACCAAACGCCAATTCCGTGAACCACCTTCCACTCCCCTGGGCTTATGCCATAAACAACCTCTCATACACCCTTTAATACTGTGTTTCTGCACGGTGAGGTGATGAGGCACTCCTTCATATACTTTTCCGGTCACTATAAAACGGCGTCAGGCCGTACCAAAACGACAAAACACCAATCTCATTCTGATTACCCTACCGGTGCTGTACAGAATGAACCAGGCGAAAGCTATGTTTCAGGAGTGCAACAATGAGTACATTAAGCCACGCAGCGAGCAGCGCTGAAAAGCGCACCAATGCCCGCTACTGGATAGTGGTGATGCTGTTTATCGTCACATCCTTTAACTATGGTGACCGCGCCACGCTGTCGATTGCCGGTTCGGAAATGGCAAAAGATATCGGCCTTGATCCGGTGGGCATGGGTTACGTTTTCTCCGCATTCTCATGGGCCTACGTCATCGGTCAAATTCCTGGCGGCTGGCTGCTGGACCGTTTTGGATCTAAACGCGTCTATTTCTGGTCCATCTTTATCTGGTCGATGTTTACCCTGTTGCAGGGTTTCGTCGATATCTTCAGCGGCTTCGGCATTATCGTGGCGCTCTTCACGCTGCGCTTCCTGGTAGGCTTAGCGGAAGCACCTTCCTTCCCGGGGAACAGCCGCATTGTCGCTGCCTGGTTCCCGGCGCAGGAGAGGGGAACGGCGGTGGCGATTTTCAACTCCGCACAGTACTTCGCAACGGTGATCTTCGCGCCAATAATGGGCTGGCTGACGCATGAGGTGGGCTGGTCGCACGTCTTCTTCTTCATGGGCGGGCTTGGGATCGTCATCAGCTTCGTCTGGCTGAAAGTGATCCACGAACCTAATCAGCATCCAGGCGTGAACAAAAAAGAGCTGGAGTACATCGCGGAAGGCGGCGCGCTGATCAATATGGATCAGAAATCCGCAAAAGCAAAAGTCCCGTTCAGCCAGAAATGGGCGCAGATCAAGCAGCTCGTCGGCTCACGCATGATGATCGGTATCTATCTGGGCCAGTACTGTATTAACGCCCTAACCTACTTCTTCATCACCTGGTTCCCGGTATACCTGGTGCAGGCACGCGGCATGTCGATTCTGAAAGCGGGATTTGTCGCGTCGGTCCCGGCAATCTGCGGCTTCGTCGGCGGCGTGCTCGGCGGAGTAATTTCCGACTGGCTGATGCGCCGCACCGGCTCGCTGAACATCGCGCGTAAAACCCCGATTGTGCTCGGCATGCTGCTCTCCATGACCATGGTGTTCTGTAACTACGTCAACGCCGAATGGATGATTATCGGCTTTATGGCGATGGCCTTCTTCGGCAAAGGCATTGGCGCGCTGGGCTGGGCGGTGATGGCGGATACGGCGCCGAAGGAGATCAGCGGCCTGAGCGGCGGCCTGTTCAACATGTTCGGCAACATCTCCGGGATTGTTACGCCTATCGCTATCGGCTACATCGTCGGCACCACCGGCTCTTTCAACGGTGCGCTAATCTACGTGGGTGTGCATGCGCTGGTGGCGGTACTGAGTTACCTGGTGCTGGTGGGGGATATCAAACGCGTCGAACTTAAACCTGTAGCGGAGCGTGGATGATGACAACGCAATCGAGTCCAACCGTTACGGAGATGAAGGTCATCCCGGTGGCCGGACAGGACAGCATGCTGCTCAATATTGGCGGTGCGCATAACGCCTGGTTTACCCGTAATATCGTTGTGCTGAAAGACAGCGCAGGGAATACCGGCGTGGGCGAGGCCCCGGGCGGAGAGGTGATTTACCAGACGCTGGTTGATGCCATTCCGCAGGTGGTGGGGCAGGAGGTCGCCCGTCTGAACAAGGTGGTTCAGCGGGTGCATAAGGGCAATCAGTCGGCAGACTTTGATACGTTCGGTAAAGGTGCCTGGACGTTCGAACTGCGCGTCAACGCGGTTGCCGCGCTGGAGGCCGCCCTGCTCGACTTGCTGGGTAAGGCGCTCAATGTTCCGGTTTGCGAGCTGCTGGGGCCAGGCAAACAGCGCGATGCGGTAACGGTGCTGGGCTATCTGTTCTACGTTGGCGATCGCAATAAAACCGATCTCCCCTATCTGGCTCGATCCACGGGCGATCACGACTGGTATCGCCTGCGCCACCAGGAAGCCCTCTCCAGCGACGCGGTGGTGCGCCTGGCGGAAGCCGCGCAGGATCGCTACGGCTTTAAGGATTTCAAGCTGAAGGGCGGCGTGCTGCCCGGCGAGCAGGAGATTGAAACGGCCCGGGCGCTGAAAAAACGTTTTGCGGATGCACGGATCACCGTCGATCCCAACGGCGCCTGGCTGCTGGATGAAGCGATTAGCCTGTGCAAAGGGCTGGGGGATGTCCTGACCTATGCGGAAGATCCCTGTGGCGCGGAGCAGGGCTTCTCGGGCCGTGAAGTCATGGCCGAGTTTCGTCGCGCCACCGGGCTGCCTGTCGCGACCAATATGATCGCCACCAACTGGCGTGAAATGGGTCATGCAGTGATGCTGAACGCCGTCGACATTCCGCTGGCGGACCCTCACTTCTGGACGCTTTCAGGCGCGGTTCGCGTGGCGCAGCTGTGCGATGACTGGGGGCTGACCTGGGGCTGTCACTCGAACAACCACTTTGATATTTCGCTGGCGATGTTTACCCACGTTGGCGCGGCGGCGCCGGGTAACCCGACCGCCATCGACACCCACTGGATTTGGCAGGAAGGGGAAGCCCGCCTGACGAAAAATCCGCTGGAAATCATCAATGGCAAGATTGCCGTACCGGATGCGCCGGGGCTGGGCGTGGAGATTGACTGGGATCAGATCCATAAAGCCCATGAGGCGTATAAAAAGCTACCGGGCGGCTCGCGTAACGACGCGGGCCCGATGCAATACCTGATCCCCGGCTGGACATTTGACCGTAAGCGCCCTGTTTTTGGACGTCACTGATAAAAGGATTACACGATGAGTACTTTTACGACCCCTGTCGTCACTTCCATGCAAATCATTCCGGTTGCGGGCCATGACTGCATGCTGATGAACCTGAGCGGCGCGCATGCGCCATTCTTCACCCGCAATATTGTCATTATCAAAGACAATTCCGGCCATACGGGCGTGGGCGAAATTCCGGGCGGGGAGAAGATCCGCCGGACGCTGGAAGATGCCATTCCGCTGGTCGTGGGCAAAACGCTGGGTGAGTACAAAAATATCCTCAACACCGTGCGCAACACCTTTGCCGATCGCGATGCCGGAGGGCGTGGCCTGCAGACCTTCGATCTGCGCACCACCATTCACGTGGTGACCGGGATTGAATCCGCGATGCTGGATCTGCTGGGTCAGCATCTGGGCGTTAACGTTGCGTCGCTGTTGGGCGAGGGGCAGCAGCGCAGCGAAGTGGAAATGCTGGGCTATCTGTTCTTTGTCGGCGACCGCAGGCTGACGCCATTGCCTTATCAGAGCCAGGCGGATGAACAATGCGACTGGTATCGACTCCGCCACGACGAGGCGATGACCCCGGATGCGGTGGTGCGCCTGGCGGAAGCCGCGTACGAAAAATATGGCTTTAATGATTTCAAACTGAAGGGCGGCGTTCTGGCCGGTGAGGAAGAGGCGGAAGCCGTCACCGCGCTGGCAAAACGCTTCCCGCAGGCGCGCGTGACGCTGGATCCGAACGGCGCGTGGTCGCTTGATGAAGCGATCAAAATTGGTAAGCAGCTGAAGGGCGTGCTGGCGTATGCGGAAGATCCGTGTGGGGCCGAGCAAGGCTTCTCGGGCCGTGAAGTCATGGCGGAATTCCGTCGCGCCACGGGGCTGCCGACCGCGACCAATATGATTGCCACCGACTGGCGTCAGATGGGACACACCCTGTCATTGCAGTCCGTCGATATTCCGCTGGCTGACCCGCACTTCTGGACGATGCAGGGGTCGGTGCGCGTGGCGCAAATGTGCCACGAGTTTGGCCTGACCTGGGGCTCGCACTCTAATAACCACTTCGACGTGTCGCTGGCGATGTTCACGCACGTTGCCGCCGCCGCTCCGGGCACGATTACCGCTATCGACACGCACTGGATCTGGCAGGAAGGCAACCAGCGTCTGACTAAACAGCCGTTTGAGATCAAAGGTGGCATGGTGCAGGTGCCTTCCACGCCGGGGCTGGGAGTTGAGCTGGATATGGACCAGGTCATGAAGGCTCATGAGCTGTATCAGAAACACGGTCTGGGCGCGCGCGACGACGCGATGGCGATGCAGTATCTGATCCCGGACTGGACATTCGACAATAAACGCCCGTGCATGGTACGATAAACGCATTGGGACCGCTCCCATGAGCGGTCTTTTACGTGGTGTATGCTTAACGTAACGACTATGCGTAAGGATGGCTTATGAAAATTGTTATCGCACCGGACTCGTATAAGGAAAGTTTGAGTGCGCTTGAGGTTGCGACAGCGATAGAACGTGGTTTTCGCGAGATCTTCCCCGAGGCGGTTTACGTCAAACTGCCGGTCGCGGACGGTGGCGAAGGGACGGTTGAGGCGATGATCGCGGCAACGCAGGGACGCATTGTGCATGTTCCGGTGACCGGTCCGCTGGGTGAGCGCGTGGAAGGGTTTTATGGCTTATCCGGTGACGAGCAGAGTGCCTTTATTGAAATGGCGGCGGCAAGCGGCCTGGAGCTGGTCGTCCCTTCGCAGCGTAATCCCCTGAAAACCACCTCCTGGGGCACGGGCGAACTTATTCGTCACGCGCTGGATGCGGGCGTTAAGCATATCATCATCGGCATCGGCGGCAGCGCTACCAATGACGGCGGAGCAGGGATGGTGCAGGCGTTGGGGGCAAAGCTGCTGGACGCCAGCGGCCAGCCCCTTGGTCAGGGCGGGGGCGAGCTGGGAAAACTCGCGCGTATCGACCTGAGCGGGCTGGACAGACGTCTGGCGGAGTGCCGGATAGAGGTCGCCTGTGATGTGACGAATCCGCTCACCGGTAAGGATGGCGCGTCAGCCGTATTTGGCCCGCAAAAGGGGGCCACACCCGAGATGATCGTCACCCTGGACAACGCGCTGGCGCAGTATGCGAGAGTCATTGCCCGGGATCTGGATATCGACGTGCTAAACCTTGCTGGCGGCGGCGCGGCGGGTGGCATGGGGGCCGCGCTGTACGCCTTTTGCGGCGCGGAGCTGCGCCAGGGCATTGAGATCGTGACCGATGCGCTACACCTGCCCGACCAGGTGGCCGATGCGGATCTGGTGATCACGGGAGAAGGCCGCATCGACAGCCAGACGATCCACGGCAAAGTCCCGGTGGGCGTGGCGAAAGTGGCGAAACGCTTTAACAAACCCGTCATCGGCATTGCAGGCAGCCTGACGGCGGACGTTGGCGTGGTACACGATCACGGCATTGATGCGGTGTTTAGCGTGATCTACACCATCTGCTCGCTGGAGGATGCGCTGGAAAATGCCAGCGAGAACGTCAGGATGGCCGCCAGGAATATCGCGGCGGTGCTGAAAGTGGGGCAGGGAATGTAGTTCTCCCTCTCCCTGCGGGAGAGGGGCGGGGTGCGGGCATCAGGCCGCACCCGCAATTGTAGGCCCGGTAAGCTTAGCGCCACCGGGCTTTTACCTCAGCTCCCCAGCAACTTCGTCGCTTCCCGCGTTACGTTATCCATTTCATCCAGCAGCTCCAGGAACTCCGGTTCAAGCTCCGATTCCGGCGTGCCGGCACGCAGCTGCTGCTCCAGCAGCTGGCAGAGGTTTTTCAGCCGCGGCACGCCGCTGTACCCGCAGCTGCCGTGCAGCTTGTGGATTGCTTCCAGCAGATCTTCCGGGTCTTCACCCACCAGCTGCTCTTCCACCTTATTACGAATTTCCGGCAGAAACGCGACCAGCATTTGCAGCATTTCGCGGGCCAGGTCGGGTTTACCTGCCGCCTGGCGCAGCGCAAGCTGCCAGTCAAAGGTGGCGTTCTGGTTAACGCTGATTTCAACCGGCTCGCTGGAAACCGTGTACGTCCCGCCAATATGACCCGGCTTATAGCGTAACAGCAGGTTGTGAAGTTTCTCTTCATCGATGGGCTTCGCCAGATAATCATTCATTCCGGCGCTCAGCAGCTTCTCTTTCTGACCGGCCATCGCGTGCGCGGTGACCGCAATGACCGGCGTTTGCTGCTGATGCGGCAGCTGGTGGATCAGCTCGCAGGCCCGAATGCCATCCATGCCCGGCATCTGAATATCCATCAGTATTAAATCAAACTGCATCTGCTTCGCCTGTTCAACCGCCTGCGCGCCGCTGGTGCACAGCTCCACATGCTGAACCTGGTCTTCAAGCAACGCGCCAATAAGCTTCAGGTTGGCCGGATTATCATCCACCGCCATCACGCTCATCGGCAATTTTTGCTCGTCGTCAATCAGCGGGAGAGCATGCTGGCTAAGACGACAATACTCCGTAAGCGCGGGCAGGAGGCGGGTAGAGGTGAGCGGCTTCAGCAGACACGCGGCGGCTCCGTCGTTTTTCAACTCCTCTGCATTAATCTGGGCGTGGCAGGGTAGCGCCAGCAGCAGATAGTCGGTCATTGACGCGGCTTTCGCCAGCCGCTCCTGCTGCATGGTCAGTTCGCCGGTGAAGGTGACCGGGATCCCCATCAGCAGAATGTCGTAGTGCTCAACGGAAAGGGCCGAGAAGGTTGGGCTGTAGACCACCTCCAGCGGCGTGGTGCTTAAAATATCGAGCGCGCACTGCGCTGCCGCCGCGTTAGGTTCGACGTAGGCCAGACGCTTGCCTTTCAGGCAGTCCGTCACCGGGCCATCGGTTAGCACGTTCGGGTTGAGGTCCAGATTAATGTGGAACCAGAAGGTTGAACCGCGATTCGGCTGGCTGTGGAAAGAGATATCGCCGCCCATCTCGTTCACCAGGCGCTGCGTGATCACCAGCCCCAGGCCGGTACCGCCATGACGGCGGGAGATACTGGCGTCCGCCTGGCGGAACGCCTGGAACAGACGCGACTGATCCCGCTCAGGAATACCGATGCCGGTATCGCGGATCTGGACTTCAATCTGCACCTTATTGCTGCTGATGGAGCGTTTTTCTACCAGAATGTCGATGTTACCGCTTTCGGTGAATTTAATCGCATTCCCGACAAGGTTGGTAATGACCTGCTGCAGGCGCAGCGGATCGCCAATGACGTTATCCGGCACGTCGTTTTTAATATTAAGCGTCAGCTCAAGGCCTTTGTCGTGCGACGAGTGCGCGAGCAGCGTCACCACCTCATCGAGCGTACTGCGCAGCGGGAACGGAATACTCTCCAGGATCAGCTTGCCCGCTTCCAGCTTGGAGAAATCGAGCACGTCGTTGATGATCGCCAGCAGGTTGTTGGCCGAGCGTTCAATGGTGTGCAGGTGATCGCGCTGAGTTGGATTGAGCTCGCTTTTCAGGGTCAGGCGGGTGAAGCCGATCACGCCATTGAGCGGCGTACGCAGCTCGTGCGACATATTGGCCAGGAATTCCGACTTAATACGTGCCGCTTCCTGGGCGCGCTTTTTCGCCAGATCCAGCTCAACGTTCTGGATCTCCATCTGCTCCAGCGTTTCGCGCAGGTCGGACGTGGCCTGGTCAACGTTGTGCTGCATCTCTTCGTGATACGCCGCCAGCGACATGGCCATCGAGTTGATGCCGTTCTTCAGCATATCCAGCTCGCCCAGCATAAACCCTTCCACCCGGCTGTCGAGCTGTCCCCGGCGGATGCGGTCAACCGTATTAACCATGTTGCGGATGGGGCCCGTCACGTCGCGCATCAGGCGCCAGCCGAAGATCAGCGCAATGCCAATGCAGAACAGCATCATCACGCCAGAGATGAAAATTTCTTTGTACTGCTGTAGCCGGACCGACTTGAGATCCAGCTCCAGCGCCACGTATCCCAGCATATTGTTGCTGGATTTGGCGTCTGATTGCGCAGACTCATCGGGGGAATAGCTTTCCGATACGATCGGCGTGCGCAGGATCATGATATCGCCGCGCCGCAGTACGGTGAGGTGGCGCGGGAACGGCGTACCGTCCGGGATCTTCAGGGCCGCCGGATCGAGATGAAAATTCGAGGTGACAAACAGGCGGTTATGTTCGTCGTAAACGGAAATGGCGCGTACGATGTCCGAGTGACGGCGGTGGAGCACGCTGATTAACTGACCAATGGATTCGCGGTTTTGCAGGTTCATGCCGTACTCGCTGGAAACGGCAAGCGGTTCGATAATGCTGGCGCCTGCATCCTCCAGCTGCCGCTGCAAATCGTTATAGCGGTGCACCACAAAGAAGATACTCAGCAGCAAACCGATGAGAACGGTGGGGGCGAGGATCAAAATCATCATGCGCGCGCGCAGGCTGTAGTTGGTCATGGCGTTCCGTTATGGGACAATTAAGATAATTATGTTTATGTGAGAAAAATCTCGGCGATGGCGCAATTCTACTCTGCAAAGCGACGCGTGACGACGCGTCAAATCATTACTGTTGAAGCCACGGACCTCGATCCGTTTGGTCAGGGAGTGGCACGTCACAATGGTAAGGCTCTGTTTATAACAGGTTTACTGCCAACAGAACGAGCAGAAATTACGCTGACGGAAGATAAACGCCAGTTCGCGCGCGGACAGGTTAAGCGTCGCCTCAACGATAGCCCGGAGCGCGTGAAGCCCCGCTGCCCACATTTTGGCGTTTGCGGGGGCTGCCAGCAACAGCATGCGAGCACAGAATTACAGCAAAAAAGCAAAAGCCGCGCGCTGGCGCGTCAGCTTAAACACGACGTTAACGAAATCCTCGCCGATGTGCCCTGGGGCTATCGTCGACGCGCGCGCCTGAGCCTCAGCTATCAGCCAAAAACGGCTCGTCTGGAGATGGGGTTTCGCAAGGCCGGTTCCAGTGACATTGTCGATGTGCAGCAGTGCCCCATTTTGGTGCCCCATCTTGAGGCATTGCTTCCGGAAGTGCGCACCTGTCTTTCCGGGCTGGACGGCGTTCGCCACCTCGGGCATGTCGAACTGGTCATGGCAAACAATGGACCGCTGATGGTCCTGCGCCATACCGCGCCGTTGTCGAAAAAAGATCGCGAAAAACTGGAACGCTTTTCGCATTCCCACGACCTGGCGCTTTTCCTTGCACCACAAAGCGAGATACTTGAGCAGGTTACCGGTGAGGCGCCCTGGTATGCGTCAAACGGGCTACGCTTAACGTTCAGCCCGCGGGATTTCATTCAGGTGAATGATGGCGTTAACCAACTGATGGTTGAGAAAGCGCTGACGTGGCTGGATGTTCAGAAAAGCGATCGGGTGCTCGACCTGTTCTGCGGAATGGGCAACTTCACGCTGCCGCTGGCGCGAGAAGCGGCCAGCGTCGTCGGCGTGGAAGGCGTTGAGGCGCTGGTAGCTAAAGGGCAGGAGAACGCGCAGCAGAACGGCTTGCAAAATGTGACATTCTTTCATCAAAATCTTGAGGAAGATGTCACCCAACAGCCGTGGGCAAAGCAGGGCTTTGATAAAATTTTGCTCGACCCGGCGCGTGCCGGTGCCCCGGGTGTGATGGCACATATTATTAAACTCGCGCCGAAGCGTGTGGTCTATGTTTCCTGTAACCCGGCAACGCTTGCCCGGGACAGCGAGGCATTAATCAGCGCGGGTTACCAGATTCAGCGTCTGGCAATGCTGGACATGTTCCCGCACACTGGACATCTGGAATCGATGGTGTTGTTCGAGCACATCTAATTTGTTTGGCTTGTCGACTTCGACAGGCCCAGGTCCCTAAAGGAGAGGACAATGGTTGCGGTAAGAAGTGCACATCTTAATAAAGCTGGGGAATTTGACCCACAAAAATGGATCGCAAGTCTGGGAATTTCCAGCCAGCAGTCGTGTGAACGCTTAACCGAAACCTGGGCCTATTGTCTGCGCACCACGCAGGGGCATCCGGATGCCGATCTTCTCCTGTGGCGCGGCGTGGAGATGGTGGAAATCTTATCCATGCTGAACATGGATATTGAAACGCTGCAGGCCGCGCTTCTCTTCCCCCTCGCGGATGCGGACGTGGTCAGCGAAGACGTGCTGCGCGACAGCGTCGGGAAATCCGTCGTCGAGCTGATCCACGGCGTGCGGGATATGGCGGCCATCCGTCAGCTCAAAGCCGCGCATACCGATTCCGTCTCTTCAGAACAGGTCGACAACGTTCGCCGGATGCTGCTGGCCATGGTGGATGACTTCCGCTGCGTGGTCATCAAGCTTGCCGAGCGGATTGCCCACCTGCGTGAGGTGAAGGATGCGCCGGAAGACGAGCGCGTGCTGGCCGCCAAAGAGTGTACAAACATCTATGCGCCGCTGGCGAACCGCTTAGGGATTGGTCAGCTGAAATGGGAGCTGGAAGATTACTGCTTCCGCTATCTGCACCCGGCGGAATATAAACGTATTGCCAAACTCCTGCATGAGCGCCGTATCGACCGCGAGCACTATATCGAGGAATTTGTCGGCGGCCTGCGCCAGGCGATGAAAGAAGAGAACGTGCGCGCCGAAGTCTACGGTCGGCCCAAGCATATCTACAGCATCTGGCGCAAAATGCAGAAGAAACACCTCGCCTTTGACGAGCTGTTTGACGTGCGCGCCGTGCGTATCGTGGCGGAGCGTCTGCAGGACTGCTACGCCGCGCTGGGGATAGTACACACTCACTTCCGTCATCTTCCCGATGAGTTCGATGACTATGTCGCCAACCCCAAACCGAACGGCTATCAGTCTATCCATACCGTTGTGCTTGGCCCAGGCGGCAAAACGGTCGAGATTCAGATCCGCACCAAACAGATGCACGAGGACGCCGAGCTGGGCGTTGCCGCGCACTGGAAATACAAAGAAGGCACGTCCGGCGGAGCGCGTTCTGGCCACGAAGACCGCATTGCCTGGCTGCGCAAGCTAATTGCGTGGCAGGAAGAGATGGCCGACTCCGGCGAGATGCTCGACGAAGTGCGCAGCCAGGTCTTTGACGATCGCGTCTACGTCTTTACCCCAAAAGGGGACGTTGTCGACCTGCCTGCGGGCTCTACGCCGCTCGATTTTGCCTACCACATCCACAGCGATGTGGGACACCGCTGCATCGGGGCGAAAATCGGCGGACGAATCGTACCGTTCACCTATCAACTGCAGATGGGTGACCAGATTGAAATCATTACCCAGAAGCAGCCCAACCCGAGCCGTGACTGGCTTAACCCGAACCTGGGCTACGTCACCACCAGCCGCGGGCGCTCGAAAATTCACGCCTGGTTCCGTAAACAGGATCGTGACAAGAACATCCTTGCCGGTCGCCAGATCCTCGACGACGAGCTGGAGCATATCGGGATAAGCCTGAAAGAGGCGGAGAAATTCCTGCTGCCGCGCTACAACTTCAACGAGCTTGACGAGCTGCTAGCGGCCATTGGCGGCGGCGATATCCGTCTGAATCAGATGGTGAACTTCCTGCAGGCGCAGTTCAATAAGCCAAGCGCGGCAGAGCAGGACGCGGCGGCGCTGAAGCAGCTGCAGCAGAAAACCTACGCGCCGCAGCAGCGCAGCAAAGACAACGGCCGCGTGGTGGTCGAGGGCGTGGGCAATCTGATGCACCACATTGCCCGCTGCTGCCAGCCTATTCCGGGCGACGATATCGTCGGCTTTATCACCCAGGGACGCGGGATTTCGATTCACCGTTCCGACTGCGACCAGCTTGCCGAGCTGCAGTCGCATGCGCCGGAGCGTATCGTAGAAGCGGTCTGGGGTGAGAGCTATTCCGCCGGCTACTCGCTGGTGGTGCGCGTCACTGCCAACGACCGCAGCGGCCTGCTGCGCGACATCACGACCATTCTCGCCAACGAGAAGGTCAACGTGCTGGGCGTCGCCAGCCGCAGCGATACCCGCGAGCAGCTTGCCACCATCGATATGACTATCGAAATCTACAACCTGCAGGTGCTGGGCCGCGTGCTCGGCAAACTGAACCAGGTGCCGGATGTGATTGACGCGCGTCGTCTGCACGGCGGCTAAACACACTCTTCTGAAGGCCGGGTAAGGCTTTGCCGCCACCCGGCTTGTTTTTTTAATGGAAAACACTATGACTCAAATCGACCGCCTGCTCGGCATCATGAAACGCCTGCGCGACCCGGAAAACGGCTGCCCGTGGGACAAAGAGCAGACTTTCGCCACCATCGCCCCGTATACCCTCGAAGAGACCTACGAGGTGCTGGACGCCATTTCCCGCGAAGATTTTGACGACCTGCGCGGCGAGCTGGGCGATCTGCTGTTCCAGGTGGTGTTCTATGCGCAAATGGCGCAGGAAGAGGGGCGCTTTAATTTTGACGATATCTGCGCTGCCATCAGCGACAAGCTGGAGCGCCGTCATCCCCATATCTTTGGCGATGCCACCGCAGGGAACAGCGAGGAGGTGCTGGCCCGCTGGGAGCAGATCAAAAGCGCCGAGCGAGCGGAAAAATCCCAGCACTCGGCGCTGGATGATATTCCGCTGAGCCTGCCCGCGCTGATGCGCGCGCATAAAATCCAGAAACGCTGTTCCGCCGTCGGTTTTGACTGGACCTCCCTCGGCCCTGTACTGGATAAAGTGCACGAAGAGATTGACGAAGTCATGCACGAAGCGCAGCAGGCGGTAGTGGATGAAGCAAAGCTTGAGGAAGAGATGGGTGACCTGCTGTTTGCGACCGTCAACCTTTCTCGCCATCTGGGTGTAAAAGCGGAAACCGCCCTGCAAAAAGCCAACCTAAAATTCGAACGACGCTTTCGCGAAGTTGAGCGGATTGTCGCCTCGCGAGGCCTGGAAATGAGCGGAATTGACCTCGAGGCAATGGAAGAAGTCTGGCAGGAAGTAAAGCGCCAGGAATCTGATCTCTAACGAGATTTTGCGATCAAGCGCAATTTGTGTGATTTTTTAAATGACAAGCGCTTGATTTGCGTCAAAAACATTTACCCAAAAGGGGCTATTTTCTCACTCCTTATGTTTGTCATGGCCTGGAATGGAGACGGAGAATGAAAGTTTGTGGCGCTCGCCGTGTTCGGGTATACTACTTTCCCGTCCTGGTTATTCCATCGTTTCACCCTAACTTCTCAGGTTCAGCATGACAACGAACTATATTTTTGTGACCGGCGGGGTCGTATCCTCTCTGGGTAAAGGCATTGCCGCAGCCTCCCTCGCAGCCATTCTTGAAGCCCGTGGCCTCAATGTGACCATGATGAAACTGGATCCGTACATCAACGTCGATCCGGGCACCATGAGTCCAATCCAACACGGGGAAGTGTTCGTTACTGAAGACGGCGCTGAAACCGATCTGGATCTTGGCCACTACGAGCGTTTCATTCGTACCAAAATGACCCGTCGCAATAACTTTACGACCGGTCGTATCTACTCCGACGTGCTGCGTAAAGAGCGCCGTGGTGACTATCTGGGAGCAACCGTTCAGGTTATCCCACACATCACTAACGCCATTAAAGAACGCATTGTTGCCGGTGGCGAAGGCCACGACGTGGTGCTGGTTGAAATCGGCGGTACGGTAGGTGACATCGAATCCCTGCCGTTCCTTGAAGCGATTCGCCAGCTGGCGGTAGATATTGGACGTGAACACGCGCTGTTCATGCACCTGACGCTGGTGCCGTATATGGCAGCCGCAGGTGAAGTGAAAACCAAGCCGACTCAGCACTCTGTTAAAGAGCTGCTCTCCATCGGTATTCAGCCTGACATCCTGGTTTGCCGCTCCGATCGTGCGGTTCCAGCGAACGAACGTGCGAAAATTGCATTGTTCTGTAACGTGCCGGAAAAAGCCGTTATTTCAATGAAAGATGTCGATTCCATTTATAAAATCCCGGGCCTGTTGAAATCACAGGGCCTGGACGATTATATTTGTAAACGATTCAGCTTGAACTGTCCGGACGCTAACCTGTCTGAATGGGAACAGGTTATCTATGAAGAAGCCAATCCGGCAGGTGAAGTGACTATCGGTATGGTCGGCAAGTACATTGAACTGCCGGATGCCTATAAGTCAGTCATCGAAGCGCTGAAACACGGTGGTCTGAAGAACCGCGTCTCCGTTAACATCAAGCTGATTGATTCGCAGGATGTTGAAACGCGTGGCGTCGAAATTCTGAAAGATCTGGATGCTATCCTCATCCCTGGCGGCTTCGGCTACCGCGGTGTGGAAGGCAAGATTGCCACCGCACGCTTTGCGCGTGAAAACAATATTCCATACCTCGGCATCTGTCTGGGTATGCAGGTTGCGCTGATCGAATTTGCGCGCAACGTAGCGGGAATGGAAAACGCGAACTCTACGGAATTTGTGCCAGACTGTAAGTACCCTGTAGTGGCGCTTATCACTGAATGGCGCGACGAAGAAGGCAACGTCGAAGTCCGTACCGAGAAGAGCGATCTGGGTGGCACGATGCGTCTTGGCGCACAGGCCTGCCAGCTGTCCGACGATAGCGTGGTTCGCAAGCTGTATGGCGAATCAACCATCACCGAGCGCCATCGTCACCGCTATGAAGTCAACAACATGTTGTTGAAACCAATTGAAGCTGCGGGTCTGCGTGTTGCGGGCCGTTCCGGGGACGATCAGTTAGTCGAGATCATCGAGGTGCCTAACCATCCATGGTTTGTTGCCTGCCAATTCCATCCGGAATTTACTTCAACGCCACGTGACGGGCATCCGCTGTTTGCAGGCTTCGTGAAAGCCGCCAGCGAGTACCAGAAGCGTCAGGCGAAGTAAAAAAAGTTAGAACGGCAACGCGTACCTTTGGTACGCGTTGTTTGTCTGGAGTTTTAGTTTAACTTGTACTGAGGAAAATCTAATGTCCAAAATCGTTAAAGTCATCGGTCGTGAAATCATCGACTCCCGTGGTAACCCGACCGTTGAAGCCGAAGTTCACCTGGAAGGTGGTTTCGTTGGTATGGCTGCTGCTCCATCAGGTGCTTCTACTGGTTCCCGCGAAGCGCTGGAACTGCGCGATGGCGACAAATCCCGCTTCCTGGGCAAAGGCGTACTGAAAGCGGTTGGCGCTGTAAATGGTCCGATTGCTCAGGCAATCCTTGGCAAAGACGCCAAAGACCAGGCTGGCATCGACAAGATCATGATCGATCTGGACGGTACTGAAAACAAATCTAACTTCGGTGCTAACGCAATTCTGGCTGTTTCCCTGGCGAACGCCAAAGCAGCAGCAGCAGCGAAAGGCCAGCCACTGTTCGAGCACATCGCTGAACTGAACGGCACCCCAGGCAAATACTCTATGCCAGTACCAATGATGAACATCATCAACGGTGGTGAGCACGCGGACAACAACGTTGATATTCAGGAATTCATGATTCAGCCAGTTGGCGCGAAATCCCTGAAAGAAGCGGTACGTATGGGTTCTGAAGTGTTCCATAACCTGGCTAAAGTTCTGAAAGCTAAAGGTATGAACACTGCTGTGGGTGACGAAGGTGGCTACGCGCCAAACCTGGGTTCTAACGCAGAAGCTCTGGCTGTCATCGCTGAAGCGGTTAAAGCAGCAGGCTACGAGCTGGGCAAAGACATCACTCTGGCGATGGACTGTGCAGCGTCTGAATTCTACAAAGACGGTAAATACGTTCTGGCTGGCGAAGGCAACAAAGCGTTCACCTCTGAAGAGTTCACTCACTTCCTGGAAGACCTGACCAAACAGTACCCAATCGTTTCTATCGAAGACGGTCTGGACGAGTCTGACTGGGATGGTTTCGCATACCAGACCAAAGTACTGGGCGACAAAATCCAGCTGGTTGGTGACGATCTGTTCGTAACCAACACCAAGATCCTGAAAGAAGGCATCGAGAAAGGCATCGTTAACTCCATCCTGATCAAATTCAACCAGATCGGTTCCCTGACCGAAACTCTGGCTGCGATCAAAATGGCGAAAGACGCTGGCTACACCGCTGTTATCTCTCACCGTTCTGGCGAAACTGAAGACGCTACCATCGCTGACCTGGCTGTGGGTACCGCTGCAGGCCAGATCAAAACCGGTTCTATGAGCCGTTCTGACCGTGTTGCTAAATACAACCAGCTGATTCGTATCGAAGAAGCGCTGGGCGAAAAAGCACCATACAACGGTCTGAAAGAGATCAAAGGCCAGGCATAATTGCTTAAGCCTTAAAATGAAAATGCCAGTCGAATGACTGGCATTTTTTTTGGCTATTTAAAATCGACCGCCATTTGCTCCGGAATGGTCAGCCCCTGGGTGGTTTGCACGCAGCGGGCGATGTAATCCGTAAACCGGGGTGGCTTCGGCATCCCCATGCTCAGCAGCTTATCGTTGCTGAAGCGCACGTTAAGCGTGGCAAACGCACCGTATAAACGCATGGCTTTCAGCATCAGACGTTCGTTGCACGGCCCAAAAATATGTTTCAGCTCGCGGCGCATTCTGACCAGCGTTTCGTAGCTGACCTGCGCATATTTATCCCCGACGGGGGCTTTCTCCAGCGCCTGCGCCATTGCCTGATCGATATCCGCAAAGCGAACGCTGTTCTCTTCTCCCGCAGAAATGTGTACCACTTCTCCCGGACGAGCGTTGCTGTTGAGCAGCATTAACATCGCGTCGGCGCAATAATCCACCGGAACAACGTCAATCCGGTCTTCCATTGAGCACATAAACTTCTGCAGCATCAGGCCCATGCTAAAGACCCAGAAAATGCTGCTCGACGGCGTGCAGCCGTGACGGGTATGGCCGACGACGATGGACGGACGGGCGATGAGCAGCGGCAGGTTCGGACACTCCTGGCGCATCAGCTGTTCGATGGTTGACTTCGAAAACGTGTATTCCACCAGGTGTTCTGCATTCTCTCTGAATTCAGCGCTTTCGGCGACCAGTGAATCCTGCTCCGGCGTGCATGACATTGCTGTGCCGACGTGGAGGAAACGCTGCAGTCCTGCGACCTGCTCCATACGGCGCGCCAGCGCGAGCGTACCTTCAACGTTGACCTTCCAGATCAGCGGGTTATTACCAAATGAGGCGACGGCCGCACAGTTAACGACATGCGTGACCCGATCCAGACGGGGATCGCTCAGAAAGGCTTCAGGCTGGCTGAGGTCGCCAATCAGGATATTATCCACCTTCAGGGAGGCCAGTTTGTCCTCGGGAACGTTGAACTTGCGCATATTCTCCAGCACGCGCTCCAGCCCGCTCTGCGGATCGCTGGCGCGCGCAAGCAAAAGGAGTTTTGCGGGTTGATCGCTGGTCAGGATTTTTTCAAGAACTGCACCGCCCAGAAATCCGGTCACGCCTGTAATCAATAACATCTTCATTAATACCGTCTCATTATGATTGATGAGGCGGATTGTAGGCGTGCAAAAGTAAACGGCATTTAAATAATAAAACGCCGAAATCAATGGCGTCTTAAGCTTATTTTAAGGAAAGGAAATCCGGTGGAGATATTGGACATTATCGCAAGGGTAAAAATTCACTCTATTAAAATTTAAATTTTAACTAGTTGAATTTAAATGTTTTTATGAAGTCAACATCGAATGGTGAACGTAATTCAAAATGTAATAAATATAATAATTTGTTACACCAAACATTTATCGAATAAATGTTTTAAATACCACTTAACTCAAATCAGACAACATAAGTCGCAGGCCGATTTATTTAGCCTGCGAATGTTTTTCAGAGCAAAAGGGGAAGCGTGGCGCTGGCTGTTTGTTGACTAACGTCGCCGTAATGACCATCCAGCGCAATCATGGACGTGGTCAACAGCTCGACCAGCAGCATGACTCCAACCTTAGCATTGAGCGCGCCTGCACTTAGAGGGCCTTCTGGTTTGGCGGCAACCAGCTGCATGTCGCTCAGAGAGGCCAGCGGGCTGCGGGGCGTATTGCTGAGCGCAAGAACCTTAACGCCGCGCTTGCGGGCAAGCTTCACCACGTGGAGTAAATCCCGCGTTGAACCCGAGCTGGAGATGGCCACGACCAGCGTATCTTTCGAAAGCGTTGTCGCATTCATGGCCGCGCGGTGCATATCGCTAAACAGCTGTGCGGGTTTGCCCAGCCGCAACAGCTTGTAATGCAGATACTCCCCGAGGATCGCGCTGGCCGCAACGCCATAAATCTGCACGGATTGCGCCTGATGCAGCGCCAGCGCCGCCTTTTCAAGCAGCCTGCGGTCGAGGAGTCTGGCGGTATCCTGCAAAGCCTGAACCGACTCATCCACGACGTTATCAATCTCATCCCCCGCCTGACGCGCGGGCTGGCCCTGCTGAATATCCAGCGCAAGCGCCATTTTAAATTCGTTATAGCCCTTGCAGCCCAGCGTCCGGCAAAGGCGCGTGACGCTTGCCTCGCTGGTGTGGCTCTCGCGCGCCAGTTCAGTGATCGTCAGGTAGAGCACCCGGCCAGGATCGCTGAGGACAAACTCGCCGAGTTTTTGTTGCGTTGGGCTGTACCCGGAAGCCTCCTGGCGGAGCTTCAGCAGCAGATTTTCATGGTCCGACATGCCACGTCCTTAATGTGTTTCGCTGCGACTAGTGTGGCGGAAAGGAGGGGAAAGATGCCAGTCATTTTGAAAAAGTATGATCGGCTTCCTGGTTTTTGATGATAATTTTCACTTAGTGTAATTTATATGGTAAAAATTTTCATCGTTTAATGGGGAGATGAAAAAATGATGCAAATGTTCAGTGGCGCTTCTTCGGGGGGATGGTTTGAAAAAGCGCAGCGCTTTGGTAAATCCTTTATGTTGCCTATCGCCGTGCTGCCCGCGGCGGGTCTGCTGCTGGGGATAGGCGGCGCGTTATCGAATCCCAATACGCTGGCGGCTTATCCGTTTTTAGACGTGGGCTGGCTTCAGGCCATTTTCACCATCATGAGCAGCGCAGGTTCAATCGTGTTTGCAAACCTCTCGGTGCTGTTTGCTGTTGGGGTAGCCGTCGGGTTGGCAAAAAGCGATAAGGGCACAGCTGGGCTGGCGGCGCTTCTCGCGTTTCTGGTGATGAATGCCACCATCAACGCGCTGCTGATCCTCACCGGCAAACTGGCGCACGAGAACCCGGGCGCTGTGGGGCAGGGCATGACGCTGGGGATCCAGACGCTGGAAACCGGCGTGTTTGGCGGCGTGGTGATTGGTCTGGTGACCTGCGCGCTCCATCATCGGTTTAATAAAATTGCGCTTCCGCAGTTCCTCGGGTTCTTTGGAGGCTCGCGCTTTGTTCCCATAATCAGCTCGCTGGCGGCGATACTTGTCGGCGCGCTCATGACCGTGGTCTGGCCGCATTTCCAGAAACTGATTTTTGGTCTTGGCGGACTGGTGGATGCCACCGGCTATCTGGGCACCCTGCTGTACGGCTTCATTTTACGCATGCTGGGCCCGTTTGGTTTGCACCACATCTTCTATCTTCCGTTCTGGACTACCGCGCTCGGCGGCAGTGAGATTGTTAACGGTCACCTCGTCGAAGGCACACAGCGGATCTTCTTCGCCCAGCTGGCCGACCCGAACACGCAGCATTTCTATGAGGGCACGTCGCGCTTCATGTCCGGGCGCTTTATTACGATGATGTTTGGCCTGCTCGGCGCGTGTCTGGCGATGTACCACACGGCAAAACCGGAGAACAAAAAGCGCGTTGCCGGGCTGCTGCTCTCTGCGGCGTTAACCTCGTTCCTGACCGGGATTACCGAGCCTATCGAGTTCTCCTTCCTGTTTATTGCGCCGGTGCTTTACGTCATTCATGCGCTGTTTGACGGGCTGGCGTTCATGCTCGCGCACATGCTGCATATCACCATCGGGCAAACCTTCTCCGGCGGTTTTATCGACTTCGTGCTGTTCGGCATTTTGCAGGGGGAGGCCAAAACCAACTGGATGTTCGTTCCGCTGGTGGGCGTGCCGTGGTTCTTCCTTTACTACTTCACCTTCCGCTATCTGATTAACCGTTTCGATTTTGCCACGCCGGGTCGGGAAAAGGAGGCAATGGCCAGTGAGGTGACCTTCTCACAGAGCGAGCGCGCCGTTGCGGTGATCGCGGGATTAGGCGGAAAAGAGAATCTGGAAGAGGTGGACTGCTGCGCCACGCGTCTTCGCGTCACGGTGAAGGACGGCGGCAAAGTGAATGACGCGGCGCTGAAAGCCACCGGCGCGCGCGGCGTTATCGTGCGCGGTAACGGTGTTCAGGTCATTTATGGCCCGCACGTCACGATTATCAAAAACGAAGTGGAAGAGATCTTATCGTAATGAAAACTGTACTGGATAACCTGAAGGGAAAACTGGTCGTCTCCTGTCAGGCGCTGGAGAATGAACCGCTGCACAGCCCGTTTATTATGTCGCGGATGGCGCTGGCGGCGGCGCAGGGCGGAGCCGCTGCCATTCGTGCCAACAGCGTGGTGGATATCGAGGCCATTAAGCAGCAGGTCTCTTTGCCTTTTATCGGCATCATCAAACGGGATTACCCGGAAAGCGAGGTGTTTATCACCGCCACGATGAAAGAGGTGGATGAGCTCATGGCCGCCTCTCCGGAAATCATTGCGCTTGATGCGACGGCGCGCGAGCGTCCCGGTGGAGAATCCCTGGAAACGCTGGTCGCGCGCATCCGCTCGCGCTACCCCTCGGTACTGCTGATGGCGGATATTTCCACCGTGGGCGAAGCCGTGACGGCGCAGGCGCTTGGCTTTAACTGCGTCGGCACCACGCTTTACGGCTATACGGCGGAAACGGCGGGCCATTCGCTTCCGGAAAATGACTGCGCGTTCCTGAAGGCCGTGCTGGCCGCCGTGACGGTTCCCGTGGTTGCCGAAGGCAACGTGGATACGCCGGAACGCGCGGCCAGATGCCTGGCGCTGGGCGCGCATACGGTGGTCGTCGGCGGCGCCATCACCCGTCCACAGCAAATTACCGAGCGTTTTATGGCGGCGATTGGCGCGCAAAGCACCGATGGAGCATGACCATCCGGCGGGGATCTGCGATACTAATCGTTTATCCCCTTTACTGAGATGACTATGCAGTACCCGATTAACGAGATGTTCCAGACCCTGCAAGGCGAGGGTTACTTTACCGGCGTTCCCGCTATTTTCATTCGTTTACAGGGATGCCCGGTTGGCTGTGCCTGGTGTGATACCAAACATACGTGGGATAAGCTCGCAGATCGGGAAGTGTCGCTGTTTAGCATACTGGCGAAAACCAAAGAGAGCGATAAGTGGGGCGCGGGCAGTTCAGAAGATCTGCTGGCCATTATTGGTCGTCAGGGCTGGACGGCGCGCCACGTGGTGATCACCGGCGGTGAACCCTGCATCCACGATCTGACGCCGCTGACCGAGCTGCTCGAAAAGAACGGCTACAGCTGCCAGATTGAAACCAGCGGCACCCATGAAGTGCGCTGTTCACACACGACCTGGGTGACGGTATCGCCAAAAGTGAATATGCGCGGCGGGTATGACGTGCTGTCTCAGGCGCTGGAACGCGCGGATGAGATTAAGCATCCGGTAGGGCGCGTGCGTGATATCGAAGCGCTGGATGAACTGCTGGCAACGCTGACGGATGAAAAGCAGCGCGTCATTGCGCTACAGCCGATCAGCCAGAAAGACGACGCGACGCGCCTGTGCATTGAAACCTGTATTGCGCGCAACTGGCGCCTGTCGATGCAGACGCATAAGTACCTGAATATTGCATAAAAAAGCCCGGTGGCGCTAGCGCTTACCGGGCCTACGGTTCGAGGCTCTTGTAGGCCGGGTAAGCGTCAGCGCCACCCGGCAAGCATCACTCCCCGCGATAGATACAGCCAGCGGTACAGGTCTCTTTGATCATCACCGCGCTCAGCAGCGGCACCAGCGGCTTCATCTGATCCCAAATCCATTTTGCCAGCACTTCGCTGGTCGGGTTTTCAAGGCCCGGGATATCATTCAGGTAGTAATGATCCAGACGATCGTAGGTCGGCTTAAACGCCGCCTTCAGCTCGGCAAAATCCATGATCCAACCGGTATGCGGATCAACTTCACCGGTGATCTCAAGACGCACCATGAACGAATGCCCGTGCAGACGGCCGCATTTATGCCCTTCTGGGACATGCGGAAGGTGGTGGGCGGCTTCGAAGGTGAAATCTTTAAACAGTGTGGTGGACATGATCGCTCTCAGTAATGCGGAAAAAACCGCCGCATAGTACCGGAAAGCACAATTTTTAGCATTAACTAAAACGGCTCTGAAGTCAGGCGTCTCGTTAACAGGCGTTTTTTATTGTTTTTATCGATAATTTTCAGAGAGTTAATTAATCGGTTTTATCGTTAAGTATGACAACTAAAACAGGTTAGTCCATTTGGTTATTTATTATTTCCATCCCTTCTTTAATTGTTATTATCCTCGCCGTTAACCTTATCTTCAGTTTGGATTTATTCGCTTAAAGTCCGCTTGGCTACTGGAACATAACGACGCATGACAACACAGGCCCCACCTTCAAATTTGCTTCCCCTTAATCCGGAGCAACTGGCGCGCCTTCAGGCTGCCACCTCTGATTTTTCTCCCACTCAGCTTGCCTGGGTCTCCGGTTATTTCTGGGGAATGCTCAATCAGCAGCCTGGCGCTGTGGCGGGTGCACCGGCAACGGCCGTTGAAATTCCGGCCATTACCCTGATTTCCGCCTCGCAGACGGGCAATGCGCGCCGCGTGGCCGAAGCGCTGCGTGACGACCTGCTGGCCGCCAAACTGAACGTGAACCTGGTCAACGCCGGCGATTATAAATTTAAGCAAATCGCGTCAGAAAAACTGCTGGTGGTGGTCGCCTCTACGCAGGGTGAAGGTGAACCTGCTGAAGAAGCGGTGGCCCTGCATAAGTTCCTGTTCTCGAAAAAAGCGCCGAAGCTGGACGGCACGGCGTTTGCCGTCTTTGGCCTTGGCGATACCTCGTATGAATTCTTCTGCCAGTCCGGTAAAGACTTCGACAGCAGGCTGGCGGAGCTGGGCGCGGAGCGCCTGCTGGACCGCGTTGACGCGGATGTCGAATACCAGACCGCCGCCGCCGAATGGCGTGCCCGCATCGTTGAGGTGCTGAAAGCGCGCGTGCCGAAAGAGACGTCGGCGCAGGCCGCCTTCACCGCGACGGGTGCCGTCAACGACATTCACACCAGCCCGTACACCAAAGAGGCGCCGCTGACGGCCAGCCTGTCGGTGAACCAGAAAATTACCGGCCGCGATTCCGAAAAAGACGTGCGCCATATCGAAATCGATCTTGGCGACTCTGGCCTGCGCTATCAGCCTGGCGATGCGCTGGGTATCTGGTATCAGAACGATCCGGCGCTGGTGAAAGAGCTGGTTGAGCTGCTGTGGCTGAAGGGTGACGAGCCCGTCACCGTTGACGGCAAAACCCAGCCGCTTTCAGAGGCGCTGCAGTGGCATTTCGAACTGACGGTGAACACCCCGAATATCGTCGAAAATTATGCCACCTTAACGCGCAGCGAATCCCTGCTGCCGCTGGTGGGCGACAAAGCGAAGCTGCAGCATTACGCCGCGACGACGCCAATTGTCGATATGGTGCGTTTCTCTCCGGCTCAGCTGGATGCCGATGCGCTGATCGGCCTGCTGCGTCCGCTGACCCCGCGCCTGTACTCCATCGCCTCTTCGCAGGCCGAAGTGGAGAGTGAAGTGCATGTTACCGTCGGCGTGGTGCGCTACGACATCGAAGGCCGCGCCCGTGCGGGTGGGGCATCAAGCTTCCTGGCTGATCGCGTCGAAGAAGAGGGCGAAGTGCGCGTCTTTATCGAGCACAACGACAACTTCCGCCTGCCTGCGAACCCGGAAACGCCGGTCATCATGATTGGCCCAGGCACCGGCATTGCGCCGTTCCGCGCCTTTATGCAGCAGCGCGCGGCAGATGAAGCGCCGGGTAAAAACTGGCTCTTCTTCGGCAACCCGCACTTTACTGAAGATTTCCTCTACCAGGTTGAATGGCAGCGCTATGTTAAAGAAGGCGTCCTGACCCGCATCGATCTGGCCTGGTCCCGCGACCAGAAAGAAAAAGTATACGTACAAGACAAACTGCGCGAACAGGGCGCAGAGCTGTGGCGCTGGATCAATGACGGTGCCCACATTTATGTCTGCGGCGACGCCAATCGCATGGCGAAAGACGTTGAGCAGGCACTGCTGGAAGTGATTGCCGAATTCGGCGGTATGGATGCCGAAACGGCGGATGAATTTTTAAGTGAGCTGCGCGTTGAGCGCCGTTATCAGCGAGATGTCTACTAATGAGCGAAAAACATCCAGGGCCACTGGTGGTCGAAGGTAAACTGACAGACGCCGAGCGCATGAAGCTGGAAAGCAACTATCTGCGCGGCACCATTGCTGAAGATCTGAATGACGGTCTCACCGGCGGCTTCAAAGGCGACAACTTCCTGCTGATCCGCTTCCACGGTATGTACCAGCAGGACGATCGCGACATCCGCGCCGAGCGTGCCGAACAGAAGCTGGAGCCGCGTCATGCGATGCTGCTGCGCTGCCGTCTGCCGGGCGGGGTGATCACCACCAGGCAGTGGCAGGCCATCGACAAGTTTGCCGGTGAAAACACGATTTATGGCAGCATCCGCCTGACCAACCGTCAGACCTTCCAGTTCCACGGCATTCTGAAGAAGAACGTCAAGCCGGTGCATCAGATGCTGCACTCGGTCGGCCTGGACGCGCTGGCGACCGCCAACGACATGAACCGTAACGTGCTTTGCACCTCGAATCCGTATGAATCCGAGCTGCACGCCGAAGCCTATGAGTGGGCTAAGAAGATCTCTGAGCACCTGCTGCCGCGCACCCGTGCCTATGCGGAGATTTGGCTCGATCAGGAAAAAGTTGCGACCACTGATGAAGAACCGATCCTTGGCCAGACCTATCTGCCGCGTAAGTTTAAAACCACGGTCGTGATCCCGCCGCAGAACGATATCGACCTGCACGCCAACGACATGAACTTCGTGGCGATTGCTGAAAACGGCAAGCTGATTGGCTTTAACCTGCTGGTGGGCGGCGGCCTGTCCATTGAACACGGTAATAAGAAAACCTACGCCCGCACCGCGAGCGAGTTCGGCTTCCTGCCGCTGGAGCACACGCTGGCCGTGGCGGAAGCGGTAGTGACCACGCAGCGCGACTGGGGCAACCGTACCGACCGTAAAAACGCGAAAACCAAATACACCCTGGAGCGCGTGGGCGTGGAGACGTTCAAAGAGGAAGTGGAACGTCGTGCAGGCATCAAGTTTGAGCCGATCCGCCCTTACGAATTCACCGGTCGCGGCGATCGCATCGGCTGGGTGAAGGGTATCGACAATAAATGGCACCTGACGCTGTTTATCGAAAACGGCCGTATTCTGGATTATCCGGGCCGTCCGCTGAAAACCGGTCTGCTGGAAATTGCTAAGATCCATAAAGGCGAGTTCCGCATTACCGCTAACCAGAATCTCATCATTGCCGGCGTGCCGGAGAGCCAGAAGGCGAAGATTGAGAAGCTGGCGCGCGATCACGGGTTAATGGATGCCGTTAAACCGCAGCGTGAAAACTCGATGGCCTGCGTGTCGTTCCCGACCTGCCCGCTGGCGATGGCCGAAGCGGAGCGTTTCCTGCCGTCATTCACTGACAAAGTGGAGGCGATTCTGGAAAAACACGGTATTCCGGACGAGCATATTGTTATGCGCGTCACCGGCTGCCCGAACGGCTGCGGTCGCGCGATGCTGGCCGAGCTGGGTCTGGTCGGGAAAGCGCCGGGTCGTTACAACGTGCACCTTGGCGGTAACCGTATGGGGACGCGCATTCCGCGTATGTACCGTGAAAATATTACGGAACCGGAAATTCTTGATTCCATCGACGAGCTTGTCGGGCGCTGGGCGAAAGAGCGCGAAGCGGGTGAAGGCTTCGGCGACTTTACGGTGCGTGCGGGCATCATTCGCCCGGTGCTCGATCCCGCAAGGGATTTCTGGGAGTAACCACGAGAGGTAACTATGTCCGTACTCGATCTAAACGCCCTTAATGACCTGCCAAAAGTCGAACGCATTCTGGCGCTGGCAGAAACCAATGCCCACCTTGAAAAGCTGGACGCCGAAGGGCGCGTGGCGTGGGCGCTGGAAAACCTGCCGGGAGACTATGTGCTGTCGTCGAGCTTTGGTATTCAGGCGGCGGTCAGCCTGCATCTGGTGAATCAGATCCGTCCGGACATTCCGGTGATCCTCACCGATACCGGCTACCTGTTCCCGGAAACCTACCAGTTTATTGACGAGCTGACGGACAAGCTCAAGCTGAACCTCAAAGTGTACCGCGCGACGGAAAGCGCGGCCTGGCAGGAGGCGCGCTACGGTAAGCTGTGGGAGCAGGGCGTTGAGGGCATTGAGAAATACAATGAGATCAACAAAGTTGAGCCGATGAACCGGGCGCTGAAAGAGCTCAATGCGCAGACGTGGTTTGCGGGCCTGCGTCGCGAACAGTCCGGCAGCCGTGCAACCTTGCCGGTGCTGGCGGTCCAGCGCGGGGTGTTTAAAGTGCTGCCGATTATCGACTGGGATAACCGGACGGTGTATCAGTACCTGCAAAAGCACGGGCTGAAGTACCATCCGCTGTGGGACCAGGGCTATCTGTCGGTGGGCGACACCCACACCACGCGCAAATGGGAACCGGGAATGGCGGAAGAAGAGACGCGATTCTTTGGGCTGAAGCGCGAGTGCGGGCTGCACGAAGGGTGATTCCTTATCCTCCCTCTCCCGGTGGGAGAGGGTTGGGGTGAGGGTATCAGGCCGCGCTATGCTTAAAAACCTCAGGCTTTCCCCGCTTTCGCCAGCTCCTTCACCAGCGGCAGCATCACCTTCACCACATCACGACTGCGGTGCTCAATCCGCTGCGGCAGCGCGCTGTCAATGTGCTGCTGATTATCCAGCATCACGTTGTGCCAGCTTGTCCCGTCCGGGAAGGCTTTCGATTTAGCCCGCTGCTGATAGCCATCTTTTTTGCCCAGTGCCCAGTTTGTTGCTTCCACGTACAGCACCGGAATGCCCGCCTTATCGAACACTTCCCCATCGTTGCAGCAGCCCGTTCCTCGCGGATAATCCGGGTTACCGCCGGGGTTGCTGGTGGCATAAACGCCATGGCTGCGGGCAATCGCCAGCGCCCGGTCGCGCGTCAGTTTCCGCACGGTACCCGGCGTACTCTGCCCGCTGTTGAAATAAAGCTTATCGCCGACGATCAGGTTATCGAGGTTGATCACCAGCAGCGTATTTTTCTTCTCCTCAGCGCTCATGCGTTTAAGGAGATTCTCAGCCCCGAGTTTGCCCTCTTCTTCACCGCTGGTGGCCACGAAACGAATGCCATACTGGGTTGGTATATCTTTCATCCGCTCGGCCAGTTCGAGCATCACGCCCAGGCCTGCCGCGTTGTCGTCCATGCCCTGCAGCGTCAGCCCGCCGAGGTTGTTATCCGTATCGGCATCGCTCATCGGGGCGTAGGTATCGAGGTGCGCCATAATAATGATTTGTTCAGCCGCGCTACCTTCATGCGCCGCGATAACCGTACTGCCGGTCACGTTATGCCAGTTTTTCGTTTTATTTCTGGAGGTATAAACGTAGCGGCTGTGAAACGACCGGATGTCGCTCTGGTAGCCCATCCCGGCAAACTGCTGGCGAAGATAGTCCGCGGAGAGCATCTCCGCAGGCGAGCCGGTCATGCGGCCAGGGAAGACGGTGGCAATATGCCGCGCCTGCATAGTGGCGATTTCACCATAAGGTTGGTTTTTTGCCTGGGCAGGAAGAATAAAGCAAACGCCGAGCGCCAGGGCAGCAATACGGTGGCGCGTTGCGGAAAACATAGTGAGTCCTTAAAAACAGAGCAAAATATTAACCCGCCTAGTATGAAACTGTGATCGCCCATACACAATTTGAATTGCTCTTAAATGCCCGATATTTCGCGTGTTAAGCACTTTTTGGTATTAGCTTTTTCACGGCGTTATTCCATTGAGTAACTACTCATTCCAATTCGTAATTTCATTCGGTCTAAGCCGCCCCCTATAGTCCCTTTATTCCTCGTTGTTAGTGAGTTGTTGCTTGTGGACTATCTGCCCTTATTTGCTGCGATAAAAGAGAAGCCGGTGCTGGTTGTTGGCACGGGTGAAATTGCCGATCGCAAAATCGCGTTTTTGCAGCGCGCAGGGGCGCAGGTGCGGGTAGTGGCAGAAGCGGATTTTGACGAATCACAAATCGACAGCGTCGTGCTGGTAATTGCGGCGACCGAAGATCGCGACCTGAACCGGCGAATTTCCGACGCAGCTCAGGCCCGTTACCGCCTGGTGAACGTGGTGGACGACCAGCCGCTATGCTCGTTTATCTTCCCGTCGATCGTTGACCGTTCGCCGCTGCTGGTGGCGATCTCCTCCGGCGGTACCGCACCGGTGCTGGCGCGCGTGCTGCGTGAAAAAATCGAGGCGCTGCTGCCGACCAGCCTCGGGCGCATGGCGGAAAAAGCCAGCTTCTGGCGTAACCACCTGAAAACGCGCCTGACCAGCGTGACGGAACGCCGTCGCTTCTGGGAGCGCGTGTTTCGCGGCCGCTTTGCCAGCCTGATGCATGCCGGTAATGAGACGGCGGCGCAGAAAATCCTCGAGGACGAACTGGATAACTCCGGCAGCACGGGCGGGGAGATCATTCTGGTGGGGGCAGGGCCGGGCGATGCCGGGCTTCTGACGCTTCGCGGCCTGCAGGTACTGCAGGACGCTGACGTGGTGTTCTACGACCATCTGGTCACCGACGGCGTGCGCGAGCTGATCCGTCGCGACGCGGAGCAAATCTGCGTCGGCAAACGGGCTGGCGAGCACTCGGTGCCGCAGCACGACACCAACCAGATGCTGGTTGACGCCGCCAAAGCGGGTAAAACCGTGGTGCGCCTGAAAGGGGGCGATCCGTTCATTTTCGGTCGCGGCGGCGAAGAGCTGCAGGCGGCAGCCGAAGCGGGCGTTCCGTTCCAGGTGGTACCCGGCATCACGGCGGCCTCTGCGGTAACGGCCTACGCCGGTATTCCGTTGACCCACCGCGATTACGCCCAGAGCGTGACCTTTGTGACCGGCCACTACAAGGCCGACAGCACGCCGTTCGACTGGTCGCATCTCGCCCAGAGCCGCCAGACGCTGGCGATCTACATGGGCACGATGAAGGCGGCGGATATCAGCGAACAGCTTATTCAGCACGGTCGCGAGGCGACGACGCCCGTTGCCGTCATTTCTCGCGGCACGCGCGTCGATCAGCACGTTGCGACGGGCACGCTGGAACATCTTGCAACCCTGGCGAAAGACGCCCCGATGCCCGCCCTGATCGTGGTGGGTGAAGTGGTGCAGCTGCACAGCACGCTCGCCTGGTTCCAACACACAACCGATACAGAAGGCTTTGGTTCTTCTGTCGTAAATTTGGCTTAAGGAACGGTTATGGACCAAAAACGTCTTACACACCTGCGGCAGCTCGAAGCGGAGAGTATCCATATCATCCGCGAAGTGGCCGCCGAGTTTTCTAACCCGGTGATGATGTACTCCATCGGTAAAGATTCCAGCGTCATGCTGCATCTGGCGCGTAAAGCGTTTTATCCGGGCACGCTGCCGTTCCCGCTGCTGCACGTGGATACCGGCTGGAAATTCCGCGAAATGTACGAGTTCCGCGACCGTACCGCGAAGGCCTACGGCTGCGAGCTGCTGGTGCATAAAAACCCGGAAGGGGTGGCGATGGGCATTAACCCGTTCGTGCACGGCAGCGCCAAGCACACCGATATCATGAAAACCGAAGGGCTGAAGCAGGCGCTGAACAAATACGGTTTTGACGCGGCCTTCGGCGGCGCGCGCCGTGACGAGGAGAAATCCCGCGCCAAAGAGCGTATCTACTCCTTCCGCGACCGCTTCCACCGCTGGGATCCGAAAAACCAGCGCCCTGAGCTGTGGCACAACTACAACGGCCAGATCAACAAAGGCGAAAGCATTCGCGTCTTCCCGCTCTCCAACTGGACCGAGCTGGACATCTGGCAGTACATCTATCTGGAAAACATCGAAATCGTTCCGCTGTATCTGGCCGCCGAGCGCCCGGTGCTGGAGCGCGACGGTATGCTGATGATGATCGACGACGATCGCATCGACCTGCAGCCGGGCGAAGTGATCAAACAACAGATGGTGCGCTTCCGTACCCTCGGCTGCTGGCCGCTGACCGGCGCGGTGGAATCCAGCGCGCAGACGCTGCCGGAGATCATCGAAGAGATGCTGGTGTCCACCACCAGCGAGCGACAGGGGCGCGTGATTGACCGCGACCAGGCAGGCTCCATGGAGCTGAAGAAACGTCAGGGTTATTTCTAAGGAGCCGCCATGAACACCACTATTGCTCAACAAATTGCCAACGAAGGCGGCGTGGAAGCGTATCTGCACGCGCAACAACACAAAAGCCTGCTGCGTTTTCTGACCTGCGGCAGCGTGGATGACGGGAAAAGTACCCTGATTGGCCGCCTGCTGCACGATACGCGCCAGATTTATGAAGATCAGCTCTCTTCCCTGCATAACGACAGTAAACGTCACGGCACCCAGGGTGAAAAACTCGACCTGGCCCTGCTGGTGGACGGTCTGCAGGCGGAGCGCGAGCAGGGCATCACCATCGACGTGGCCTACCGCTACTTCTCTACCGAGAAGCGCAAATTTATTATCGCCGACACCCCGGGGCACGAGCAGTACACCCGTAACATGGCGACCGGCGCGTCCACCTGCGACCTGGCGATCCTGCTGATGGACGCGCGAAAAGGCGTGCTGGATCAGACCCGTCGTCACAGCTTTATCTCGACGCTGCTGGGGATCAAACACCTGGTGGTGGCGGTCAACAAGATGGATCTGGTGAACTTCAGCGAAGAGAAGTTCGAGGAGATCCGCCAGAGCTACCTGACCTTTGCCGAACAGCTGCCGGGCAACCTGGATATTCGCTTTGTACCGCTCTCGGCGCTGGAAGGGGATAACGTCGCCTCCCAGAGCGCGAACATGCCGTGGTACAGCGGTCCGACTCTTCTGGAGGTGCTGGAAACCGTTGAAATTCAGCGCGTGGTCGATACCCAGCCGATGCGCTTCCCGGTGCAGTACGTGAACCGTCCAAACCTCGATTTCCGCGGCTTCTCAGGCACCCTCGCGTCAGGCTCCGTGAAGGTAGGTCAGCGCGTCAAGGTGCTGCCGTCCGGCGTGGAATCGACCATCGCCCGCATCGTCACCTTCGACGGTGACCTGCAGGAAGCGGGCGCCGGTGAAGCCGTAACGCTGGTGCTGAAAGACGAAATTGATATCAGCCGCGGCGACCTGCTGGTCGACGCGCAGGAAACGCTGGCGGCAGTGCAGGGGGCTTCCGTGGATGTGGTGTGGATGGCGGAACAGCCGCTGACCGCTGGCCAGAGCTATGACATCAAAATTGCCGGCAAGAAAACCCGCGCCCGCGTGGACGGTATTCAGTTCCAGGTGGATATCAACAACCTCACCCAGCGTGACGTCACCGAGCTGCCGCTGAACGGCATTGGTCTGGTCGATCTGACCTTCGACGAACCGCTGGTGCTGGATCCGTATCAGCAGAACCCGGTCACGGGAGGGCTGATCTTTATCGACAGGCTGACCAACGTTACCGTCGGGGCCGGTATGGTTCGCGAACCGATTAAACAGGCTGCCGCGACGTCTGAATTCAGCGCCTTCGAGCTGGAACTGAACGCGCTGGTGCGTAAACACTTCCCGCACTGGGGCGCACGCGATCTGCTGGGAGGCAAGTAATGGCCGCCCATGATGAGAACGTCGTCTGGCATCCTCATCCGGTGACCGTCGCCCAGCGCGAACAGCTCCACGGTCACCGTGGGGTTGTGCTGTGGTTTACCGGGCTGTCCGGCTCGGGTAAATCAACGGTGGCGGGCGCGCTGGAAGAGGCGTTGCATCAGCAGGGCGTAAGCACGTACCTGCTGGATGGCGACAACGTGCGTCACGGCCTGTGCAGCGATTTAGGGTTTAGCGACGATGACCGCAAAGAAAACATCCGCCGGGTGGGCGAAGTGGCCAGCCTGATGGCTGACGCCGGGCTGGTGGTGCTGACCGCGTTTATCTCTCCGCACCGCGCCGAGCGCCAGATGGTGCGCGAACGCGTGGGCCAGGATCGCTTTATCGAGGTGTTTGTCGATACGCCGCTGGAGATTTGCGAAGCGCGCGACCCGAAAGGGCTGTACAAGAAAGCGCGTGCCGGAGAACTGCGCAACTTCACCGGAATTGACGCGGTATACGAAGCGCCTGAATCGCCTGAAATTCACCTGGAAGGTCAACAATTGGTAACAAATTTAGTAAGCCAATTATTAGACCTGCTCAGACGGGACGATATTATCAGATCCTGAGGCGGTATCGTTCGGGAGCTGTCTTCCCGAACGATGAGTCACGGTCACAGGATTAGCTATGCGCAACAGTGAACATTACATCACCACCACCGGGTCGGAGCCGCTAGCGACCGACGACGAAACGACCTGGTCATTTCCTGGGGCCATCATTGGCTTCGTCTCATGGCTGCTGGCGCTTGGCATCCCGTTTCTCATCTACGGCGGCAACACGCTGTTCTTCTTTCTCTACACCTGGCCTTTCTTTCTGGCGTTGATGCCCGTGGCGGTTGTTGTCGGCATTGCGCTGCACTCTCTGCTCAACGGTAAGCTCCTCTACAGCACCGTGGTCACGATTGTGACGGTGGTTCTGATGTTTGGTCTGTTATTTTTGTGGCTCATGGGCTAACTTCAGCCATAATTCAAACCGTAACCAACTGTGTAACGATATTGTGCAGGACGATTCTGCGGAAAAAATGTGGTACATTTGCCCGCGATGTTGCGGCATCTCTGTTACCCCGGCGTAGTGCTCTGGGGAAGTCTTGGGATGATGATGCCGTTTTTCAGGGGGCAGGATGGGTAAACTAACGCTGCTGTTGCTGGCTTTGCTAATCTGGCTGCAATATTCGCTGTGGTTCGGTAAGAACGGACTGCACGACTATAGCCGGGTGAGCGATGACGTCGCGGCTCAGCAGGCAACAAACGCCAAACTTAAGGCGCGAAACGATCAACTCTTTGCTGAAATTGATGACCTCAATGGCGGGCAAGAGGCGATTGAGGAACGCGCACGCAATGAACTCAGTATGACTAAGCCGGGCGAAACCTTTTATCGTCTGGTTCCGGATGCGTCTAAACGCAATCAGGGCTCAGCACAAAACAATCGATAATCAGGCCCAGGATTACGACATGGCAGTAACTTTTTCGGACGTATGCGCCGTGGTGCCGGCCGCAGGTTTTGGCCGGCGCATGCAGACAGAATGTCCCAAGCAGTACCTCTCTATTGGCGATAAAACGATCCTCGAGCACGCCGTGGCGGCGCTGCTGGCGCACCCGCGGGTGAAGCGTGTGATTATCGCTATCAGCCCTGGCGATGCGCGCTTCGCGCAGCTGCCGCTGGCAAATCATCCACAGATTACCGTCGTTGACGGTGGCGCCGAGCGCGCCGATTCCGTGCTGGCGGGCATTCAGGCCGCCGGAAACGCGCCGTGGGTGCTGGTGCATGACGCGGCGCGTCCGTGTCTGCATCAGGACGACCTTGCGCGCCTGCTGGCCCTGAGCGAAACAAGCAAGGTTGGCGGGATTCTGGCCGCGCCGGTGCGCGACACCATGAAGCGCGCCGAGCCGGGCAAACAGGCTATCGCCCACACCGTCGATCGCGTCGATTTATGGCACGCGCTGACGCCACAATTTTTCCCCCGCGAATTACTCCACGACTGCTTAACGCGTGCGCTTAAAGAAGGTGCGACCATCACGGACGAAGCCTCTGCGCTGGAGTATTGCGGTTTCCACCCTGAGCTTGTTGAAGGACGCGCTGATAATATTAAAGTGACGCGTCCGGAAGATTTACAGCTTGCGGAATTCTATCTTACCCGTTCGACCCATCAGGAGAAGGCATAATGCGAATTGGACACGGTTTTGATGTACACGCCTTTGGCGGAGAAGGCCCAATTATCATTGGCGGCGTGCGCATTCCTTATGAAAAAGGACTGCTGGCGCATTCTGATGGCGACGTGGCACTGCATGCGCTGACCGACGCGCTGTTGGGCGCTGCCGCGCTGGGTGATATCGGCAAGCTGTTCCCGGACACCGACCCGGCATTTAAAGGGGCGGACAGCCGCGAGCTGCTGCGCGAAGCGTGGCGCCGCATTCAGGCGAAAGGCTACACCCTCGGCAACGTCGACGTGACGATTATTGCCCAGGCCCCGAAAATGCTGCCGCACATTCCGCAGATGCGCGTGTTTATTGCAGAAGATCTGGGCTGCCATATGGACGACGTGAACGTCAAAGCGACGACGACCGAGAAGCTGGGCTTTACCGGGCGTGGCGAAGGGATTGCCTGTGAAGCCGTAGCGCTGCTGCTGAAGGCGAGCAAATGACGGACTTCGACAACCTGACATACCTGCACGGTAAACCGCAGGGGAACGGGGTGCTGAAAGCCAGCCCGGAAGATTTCCTCGTGGTGGAGGATCTGGGCTTTGAGCCGGATGGCGAAGGCGAACATATCCTGGTGCGTATTCTGAAAAATGGCTGCAATACCCGCTTCGTGGCCGACGCGCTGGCAAAATTCCTCAAAATTCATGCCCGCGAAGTGAGCTTTGCCGGGCAGAAAGATAAACACGCCGTCACTGAACAGTGGCTCTGCGCGCGCGTTCCCGGTAATACGATGCCTGATTTAAGCAAATTTGAGCTTGAAGGCTGTAAGGTACTCGAGTTCGCCCGCCACAAGCGCAAGCTGCGTCTGGGGGCACTGAAGGGGAACGACTTTACGCTGGTGCTGCGTGAAGTGACCGATCGCGATGACGTTGAGAAGCGTCTGAGCGCGATTCAAGAGCTGGGCGTACCGAACTACTTTGGCGCGCAGCGCTTTGGCATTGGCGGCAGCAACCTGCAGGGTGCGCTGCGCTGGGCACAAAGCGATGCACCGGTGCGCGACAGGAATAAACGCAGTTTTTGGTTGTCGGCGGCCCGCAGCGCGTTGTTTAATCAGATTGTGAGCGAAAGGCTGAAAAAACCGGACGCGAATCAAGTTGTTGTTGGCGATGCGCTACAATTAGCGGGACGCGGAAGCTGGTTTGTGGCAACGGCCGAAGAAATGGCCGATGTGCAATCGCGCGTGGACGCAAAAGCGCTGATGATTACCGCCGCGCTGCCCGGTACGGGCGACTGGGGAGCGCAGGGCGACGCGCTGGCCGCCGAGCAGTCAGCCGTAGCGGATGCGCCAGAATTGCAATCCTTGCTGGTGCGGGAAAAAGTCGAAGCGGCACGCCGCGCGATGCTGCTCTATCCGCAGCAGTTAAGCTGGAACTGGTGGGATGACGTAACCGTCGAGTTACGCTTCTGGCTACCGGCAGGTAGCTTTGCCACCAGTGTTGTCAGGGAACTTATCAACACCTCGGGTGATTATGCGAATATTGCTGAGTAACGATGACGGGATCCACGCGCCAGGCATTCAGACCCTGGCAAAACACCTCCGTGAATTTGCGGATGTGCAGGTCGTGGCACCCGATCGTAACCGCAGTGGAGCGTCTAACTCTCTGACGCTGGAGTCGTCGCTTCGCACCTTTACCTTTGAAAATGGCGATATTGCCGTGCAGATGGGTACGCCAACCGACTGCGTTTTTCTGGGCGTGAACACGCTGATGCGGCCGCGTCCGGATATTGTTGTTTCCGGCATTAACGCCGGTCCTAACCTTGGCGATGACGTGATTTACTCTGGCACCGTGGCGGCCGCAATGGAAGGGCGCCATCTGGGGTTCCCGGCGCTGGCGGTCTCGTTAAACGGCCACACGCACTACGACACCGCCGCCGCGGTGACCTGTTCGATCCTGCGGGCGCTCGGCCGCGAGCCGTTGCGTACCGGACGCATCCTCAACATCAACGTGCCGGATCTTCCCCTCGACGAAATTAAAGGCATTCGCGTCACCCGTTGCGGGAGTCGACACCCTGCCGATCAGGTGATCCCGCAGCAGGATCCTCGCGGCAACACGCTTTACTGGATTGGCCCTCCCGGCGATAAGTGCGATGCGGGTCCGGATACCGACTTTGCCGCCGTAGATGAAGGCTATGTTTCGGTTACCCCGCTGCACGTAGATTTAACCGCGTATAGCGCGCATGATGTGGTGTCGGGCTGGCTGGAACGCGCAGGAGTGAACGCGCAATGGTAAACAAACGTGTACAAACTCTTCTGGAACAACTCCGCGCGCAGGGGATCCGCGACGAGCACGTGCTTGAAGCGCTTGCTCAGGTTCCGCGTGAGAAATTTGTAGACGAGGCGTTTGAACACAAAGCGTGGGAAAACGTAGCGCTGCCCATCGGGCAGGGTCAGACGATTTCGCAGCCTTACATGGTGGCGCGCATGACGGAGCTGCTGGAGCTGACGCCCGACTCCCGCGTGCTGGAGATTGGCACCGGGTCGGGGTATCAAACCGCGATCCTGGCGCATCTGGTTCATCATGTATGCTCCGTTGAGCGGATTAAAGGTTTACAGTGGCAGGCGCGTCGTCGCCTGAAACAACTTGATTTACATAATGTTTCGACACGACACGGTGATGGATGGCTGGGTTGGAAGGCGCGCGCGCCGTTTGACGCGATCATCGTGACGGCGGCCCCGCCTGAAATTCCTGCGGCCCTGTTGTCGCAGCTGGATGAGGGGGGCATTCTTGTTCTGCCCGTCGGGGACGAGCAGCAGCTTTTGAAGCGCGTTCGTCGGCGCGGCGGCGAGTTTATTATCGACACCGTGGAAGCCGTGCGCTTTGTGCCTCTGGTAAAGGGGGAGTTGGCCTGAGACTCGGAATTATCCAGGGTTATTAAGGCAAATTCAGCGTATGGTGTGGCGCGAAAGATTCGTGCCATCACGGTAAATTTTAAGTCACTGGTAGTTAACACATTCCTGGGGGATAAATGAGCGCGGGAAGCCCTAAATTCACCATCAGCCGTGTTGCGGCATTATCACTGGTTTCGCTCTGGCTGGCAGGCTGTACAAGTTCTAACAACGCGCCTGCGCCCGTCAGTTCTGTCGGCGGAAACAGCGGCTCGGGTAACACGTCCAGCGGAATGTTGATCACTCCTCCGCCTAAAATGGGCACCTCTACGGCGCAACAAAATCCGCCAATCCAGCCGGTTCAGCGTCCAATGACGCAGCCGACGCAGATTCAGCCAGTGGAACAGCCTGTTCAGACCCAAAATGGCCGCATAGTCTATAACCGTCAGTATGGGAACATTCCGAAAGGCAGCTATACCGGTGGCAGCACCTATACCGTGAAACGCGGCGATACGCTGTTCTATATTGCGTGGATCACCGGGAACGATTTCCGTGACCTCGCGCAGCGCAATAACGTCCAGGCCCCGTACGGTCTGGAAGTCGGGCAAACGCTCCAGGTGGGCAACGCAACGGGTACGCCGCTTACGCCTGGCAACACCGTTTCAGCGGCCGATGTGACGGCTCAAAATAACAGCGTTAAGCCTGCACAAAAATCCACCACGGTGGTTGCTTCACAACCTGTAATTACGTATTCTGAGGATTCAGGTGATCAGACTGCTAACAAAATGTTGCCGAATAATAAAGGGACTGCGACTGTTGTCACAGCACCGGTTACGGCACCTGTGGTTAGCTCTACTGAACCGACTGCCAGCAGTATGACCTCCAGTTCGCCAATCTCTGCATGGCGCTGGCCAACTGACGGCAAGGTTATCGAGAACTTCTCTTCCTCCGAGGGGGGAAATAAAGGGATCGATATCGCAGGGAGTAAAGGACAGGCTATCATCGCGACCGCAGACGGGCGCGTTGTGTATGCCGGTAACGCTCTGCGCGGTTACGGTAATCTTATTATCATCAAACATAACGATGATTACCTGAGTGCCTACGCCCATAACGACACAATGCTGGTCCGGGAACAACAAGAAGTTAAGGCGGGGCAAAAAATCGCTACCATGGGTAGCACCGGAACCAGTTCTACACGCTTGCATTTTGAAATTCGTTACAAGGGGAAATCCGTAAACCCGCTGCAGTATTTGCCGCAGCGATAATTTGACGGGGCATGCCAGCCAGGGTGTCTCGTTCAGGGATCACGGGTAGGAGCCACCTTATGAGTCAGAATACGCTGAAAGTTCATGATTTAAATGAAGACGCGGAATTTGATGAGAACGGAGTAGAGGCTTTTGACGAAAAAGCCTTAGTAGAAGAGGAACCCAGTGATAACGATTTGGCTGAAGAAGAGCTGTTATCGCAGGGCGCCACACAGCGTGTACTGGACGCGACTCAGCTTTACCTTGGGGAGATTGGTTACTCCCCACTGTTAACGGCCGAAGAAGAAGTCTATTTCGCACGTCGTGCTTTGCGTGGTGATGTTGCCTCGCGCCGTCGCATGATTGAAAGTAACTTGCGTCTGGTCGTGAAAATTGCCCGTCGTTACGGCAATCGAGGTCTGGCTCTGCTGGATCTGATTGAAGAGGGCAACTTAGGTCTCATCCGCGCAGTTGAGAAGTTTGACCCGGAACGCGGGTTCCGTTTCTCAACCTACGCGACCTGGTGGATTCGTCAGACCATCGAACGGGCTATTATGAACCAGACCCGTACGATCCGCCTGCCGATTCACATCGTCAAAGAGTTGAACGTTTATCTGCGCACCGCGCGCGAGTTGTCCCATAAACTGGACCACGAGCCAAGCGCAGAAGAAATTGCCGAACAACTCGATAAACCGGTTGATGACGTTAGCCGTATGCTGCGTCTCAACGAGCGCATTACCTCTGTTGACACCCCGCTGGGTGGCGACTCCGAAAAAGCGCTGCTGGACATTCTGGCCGATGAAAAAGACAACGGCCCGGAAGACACCACGCAGGACGATGACATGAAACAGAGCATCGTCAAATGGCTGTTCGAACTGAACGCCAAACAGCGTGAAGTGCTGGCACGTCGTTTCGGTTTACTGGGGTATGAAGCTGCGACACTGGAAGACGTCGGCCGTGAAATTGGCCTGACTCGTGAACGTGTTCGTCAGATTCAGGTTGAAGGTCTGCGCCGCCTGCGTGAAATCCTGCAGGGGCAAGGTCTGAACATCGAAGCGCTGTTCCGCGAATAAGCAACCTTTCGTCAAAAAAGGCCCGTCGTGAGACGGGCCTTTTTCTTTTGCGCTACGGCTTAGCCGTTTCGTGCAGCAGACGCCACGCTATCCGATCGCTTTCCTGATTGAGCACCGCGGTTGACCAGCGCACGTTGACGGGCAGGTCCGGCCGGGTTTGCGTCTCCCGGTAGTGGAGAACCGCGCCACGATCCCAGCGCTGGATCGTGGATAATTCGTCAATGACGATCTTCAGTCCTGGACGGCTTCCGCGCTGGTTTTCCAGAAAACTGGCAAGACCGATATAGTCGATCTGAACGCCTCCCGGTGGGATCATCAGAAAATCTGGGCTGAAGCGGGCGAGCAGAGCGTCGGAATCACCTTCACCTTTGCCTAACCAGCCTTCAAGCGCAATGTGGAGGTCGATAATGTCGTGTTCGAAAGGCGTCATGAATTCTCCTGTCGCAGCTGGGTGAGCACCTGCGTATTGTTAAGACGAAAAACGTACGGCACAGGCAGCAGGGTCATGCCTGCGGCAAAAATAAACATCCCGTGCCATGCGGCCAGCGGTGTCAGCCAGGCCTGCGCCAGGTTCAGCGCCTGCGCCAGCAGCAGGGCACCGGCAAAAAAGCTCAGCTGACGATTAAGATTCCACAGCGCGCTGGCATCCGGCATCTCTTCCCGGCGCGTCGTCAGAAAAGCGCTGCTCTGAGCCGTACTGCTGCACAGGCTTCCCCCCGCGCCCATTAAGGTAAACGCAACGGCAGGCAGCAGCGTAGCCGAACTGACGTTAATCAAAAGCAGAATACCCGTCGCCTGCAGCAGGCAGCCGATGACGATCAGCGGTCGGGGGCCGATACGGTTAAAATAGCGTCCCGTTGCCGTGATGGCGATAAACGATGCCATGGACCACGGCAGCATGAGCATCCCCGTTGCGGCTGGGCTCATGTTCGCCACGTGCTGAAGATAAAACATGCCCGTGACGTTCACCCCAATAAACATGCCGGGTACGCAGATATAGACAAGCATGGAAAAACGCAAAAGCGGGTCCGCGAGCAACGACAGGTTTAGCAGTCTGGCCGCTTTCATCGCGGGCATCTCGTGTTTAAGCCACAGACAGGCCAAAACAAAGGTCACGACAGCGACCGGTAGCGTGGCGAAAAATATCCATCGCCAGCTTAGCGTCTGCACCAGCAGGCCTCCGATAGCAGGGGAGCAGGCCGGGGCAAGCAGCGCGACCAGCATCACCGCCGAGGAGAGTCGGGCCCGCTCGTGAGGCTTAAACTGTTGCCAGGTCAGCGCCTGTCCGACGGGGATCAGTAAGCCTCCTCCCACGCCCTGGAGTACTCGCCAGGCAATCAGACCTTCAAGCGTTGCAGACAGGCCCGCCGCTGCGGAGGCTGCGCTGAACAGAAAAAGCGAGAGCAGGATGACGCGCTTTGGCCCGATGCGGCGCGCGAGCACGCTGCCGAACGGGATCACCAGCGTCAGGCCGGCAATGTACCCGTTACTGACCCAGGCAAGGGCTGAAGGCGTGGTGTTAAACGTGTGAGCCATTGCCGGGAAGGCGACGCTGGCAATAAACATATTGATTAAATCAAGAAAAAAGCCCAGCAGATAAACAGCGGCGACTTTGCTGCGATACGTCATGGTGGATCCTCCGGTGAGGTGGCGTATCGTATCGACCCCGGAAGCACGGATAAACCTGACAAAGCGCGATATACTGTCAAAAATATTTTGACAGTATAGGGCGTGATGATGATTAACCTGCAGCGGGCGCAGATGTTTGTCGCGGTGGCGGATACCGGCAGTTTCACTGCCGCAGCCGAGGCGATGGGGCTGACAAAAGCCGTGGTCAGCTTCAATATCCGCCAGCTAGAAGATGAGCTGGGCGTTACGCTGCTGCTGCGCTCCACCCGCCGCCTGACGTTAACCGAGGCGGGCGCGCTATTTCATCAGCGCAGCGTGGCGCTTCTGAAGGATGCAGAACGGCTGCAGGATGATGTCCGCGCGAATCATGCGGGACTTACGGGCGAACTGCGGATCACGACTACCCCCGAGTATGGCTCACAGGTGGTGGTGCCGCTGCTGGCCAGGTTTAGCCAGCAGCACCCGGATCTTCGCGTGCGGCACGTTTCGTCGTCCCTGCACGCCGACCTTATCTCGGAGCGCTTTGACGTGGCCATCCGGCTGGGAACGCTTGCCGATTCGCGCAACCACGCCGCGCTGATTTCGCACTTCTCCATTCTCCCCGTCGCGACGCCCGGGTGGTTGGTTAACCATCCGATCGAAACGCTTGCGCAGCTGGCCCACGCCGACTGGATTTTTCACGAGCGCCTGGCCTCGCCGCTGCGCTGGCAGGTGAAGGATGCCAGCGGCGCGCCTGAAACGCTGGAAATAAAAAAAGCGCCGCGCCTGTTTGCCGACAGCGCTCAGGCCCTTATGGCTTTTGCGCTTGCAGGCGGAGGCGTGGCGTTACTGCCGGAATGGCTGGCGCGCGATGCGCTTGATGCGGGAAAACTGGTCCCGGTTTTACCGGAATATACCTTTGCGCAGCAGGGCATCTATGCGGTTTATCCCGATGCCCGGCATGTGTCAGCGAAGGTGCGAACCTTTATCGATTTTATGCGCACCAGCGTGAATTAATCGTGCATCATCTTTTTGATGAGCGCAGAGAACTGCTCGCGCTCGGCCTTGTTAAGACGTCCTAAAAACGCCTCATCCACCTCGTTGCCAACCGGTTTACAGCCCGCAAGCAGGGCTTCGCCTTCTGGCGTCAGGAAGACAAACCGGCGGCGCTTATCGGCCGGATCGTGCTCGCGCTTGACCAGCCCGCGCGCCTCCATGCGGCTGAGCATCTCCGCCAGGGTCGCTTTCGTACTGACCGCCACTTCGGTCAACGCCACCTGTTCAATACCCGGATGCTCGGCAATAGAGCGCATCACCGCATACTGTGGCTTGGTCAGTTCCGGTAAGGCATGTTGCCACTGCGCGGTATGCTGTTGAAAAAGCTGACGTAACAGGTGGAACGCCTCTTGTCTTAGTTCCATGAACACTCCGACGGAAAAAATCTCCCCCTATGATAGCCGCTATTACTCTCAATTTTAACGCGGCATCTTTTAGCCATTCGTGTGATCGTATGCGAACGATCTTGTCAGGAAAATGATCCTGGAGTAGTTTATTTATAATGTTCGTGTACGAACAAATAATTGAGGTGATGAATGAGATTGATAGTAGGAATGACGGGGGCAACGGGCGCACCGCTGGGCGTGGCGCTGCTGCAGGCGCTGCGGGAAATGCCGGAGGTGGAGACGCATCTGGTCATGTCGAAGTGGGCAAAAACCACCATTGAGCTTGAAACGCCCTACACCGCGCAGGACGTTGCTGCGCTGGCTGACGTTGTCCACAGTCCGGCTGACCAGGCCGCCACTATCTCCTCCGGCTCGTTTCGCACCGACGGCATGATCGTCATTCCCTGCAGCATGAAAACGCTGGCGGGTATCCGCGCGGGCTACGCCGAAGGGCTGGTGGGACGTGCGGCGGACGTGGTGCTGAAAGAGGGGCGCAAGCTGGTGCTGGTGCCCCGTGAAACGCCGCTCAGCACCATTCATCTTGAGAACATGCTTGCCCTTTCCCGCATGGGCGTGGCGATGGTGCCGCCCATGCCTGCCTATTACAACCACCCGCAAACCGCCGATGACATTACCCAGCACATCGTGACCCGCGTGCTCGACCAGTTCGGTCTGGAGCATAAAAAGGCGCGCCGCTGGAACGGGCTGCGGGAGGCGAAACATTTTTCACAGGAGAATAAAGATGGCATTTGATGATTTGAGAAGCTTCCTGCAGGCGCTCGATGAGCAAGGGCAGCTGCTGAAAATTGAGGAGGAGGTTAACGCCGAGCCCGATCTGGCTGCGGCAGCCAACGCGACCGGCCGCATTGGCGACGGCGCGCCCGCGCTGTGGTTCGACAGCATTCGTGGCTTTACCGATGCCCGCGTGGTGATGAACACCATCGGCTCCTGGCAGAACCACGCCATTTCGATGGGGCTGCCTGCGAACACTCCGGTAAAAAAACAGATCGACGAGTTTATCCGCCGCTGGGATAAATTTCCCGTCACACCGGAGCGCCGCGCCAACCCGGCCTGGGCGCAGAATACGGTCGACGGGGAGGACATTAACCTGTTCGATATCCTGCCGCTGTTTCGCCTGAACGACGGTGACGGCGGTTTTTATCTCGATAAAGCGTGCGTTGTCTCGCGCGACCCGCTCGACCCGGACAACTTCGGCAAGCAGAACGTCGGGATCTACCGTATGGAAGTGAAGGACAAGCGCAAGCTCGGCCTCCAGCCGGTTCCGATGCACGATATCGCCCTGCATCTGCACAAAGCGGAAGAGCGTGGTGAAGACCTGCCGATTGCGATTACGCTGGGCAACGACCCGAACATCACCCTGATGGGCGCCACGCCGCTGAAATACGATCAGTCCGAGTATGAAATGGCCGGCGCGCTGCGTGAAAGCCCGTACCCGATTGCCACCGCGCCGCTGACCGGCTTCGATGTGCCTTGGGGTTCTGAAGTGATCCTGGAAGGGGTGATTGAAGGCCGCAAGCGGGAAATCGAGGGGCCGTTTGGCGAGTTTACCGGACACTATTCCGGTGGCCGTAACATGACGGTTGTCCGTATCGACAAAGTTTCTTACCGCACCAAACCGATTTTTGAGTCGCTCTACCTCGGCATGCCGTGGACCGAGATTGACTATCTGATGGGACCGGCTACCTGCGTGCCGCTCTACCAGCAGCTTAAAGCGGAGTTTCCGGAAGTGCAGGCGGTGAATGCGATGTACACCCACGGTCTGCTGGCGATTATCTCCACCAAAAAACGCTACGGCGGTTTTGCCCGCGCGGTCGGTTTACGCGCCATGACCACGCCGCACGGTCTGGGCTACGTGAAGATGGTAATCATGGTGGATGAGGATGTCGATCCGTTCAACCTCCCGCAGGTAATGTGGGCGCTGTCGTCAAAAGTGAACCCGGCAGGGGATCTGGTGCAGCTGCCGAACATGTCGGTCCTTGAACTCGATCCCGGTTCCAGCCCGGCAGGCATTACCGACAAGCTGATTATCGATGCCACCACGCCTGTCGCGCCGGACACCCGGGGCCACTACAGCCAGCCGGTACAGGATCTGCCTGAAACCAAAGCCTGGGCTGAAAAACTGACCGCGATGCTGGCAGCACGTCAATAAGGAGGAAAAGATGATTTGTCCACGTTGTGCCGATGAGCATATTGAAGTGATGGCGACGTCGCCGGTAAAAGGGGTCTGGACCGTTTATCAGTGCCAGCATTGTTTGTATACCTGGCGCGATACCGAACCGCTGCGCCGCACCAGCCGCGAGCACTATCCGGAAGCGTTCCGTATGACGCAGAAGGATATTGATGAGGCACCGCAGGTGCCGACGATCCCGCCGCTGCTATAAAAAAAGCCCGATGGCGCTACGCTTACCGGGCGATAAAATTGTGCGCTTTGTTTTGCCGGGTGGCGGCTTCGCCTTACCCGGCCTACAAACGCGGTAGGCCCGGTAAGCGCAGCGCCACCGGGCAAAAGACCGCAGAAAACTAAACCAGACTCTTCAACCGATAAATCCACTCCAGCGCCTGACGCGGCGTCAGTGAATCCGGGTCGAGGTTCTCCAGCGCTTCCACCGCAGGCGACGTCTCTTCCGCAGGAATCAGCAGCGACATCTGCGTACCATCAATCTGCGTCGCCGCCGCATTCGGTGACAGGCTTTCCAGTTCACGCAGTTTCTGACGCGCGCGCTTGATCACCTCTTTCGGTACGCCTGCCAGCGCCGCGACGGCCAGGCCATAGCTCTTGCTCGCCGCGCCATCCTGCACTGTATGCATGAAGGCAATGGTATCGCCGTGCTCCAGCGCATCCAGATGAACGTTCGCAACCCCTTCCATTTTCTCCGGCAGCTGCGTCAGTTCGAAATAATGGGTGGCAAAAAGCGTCATGGCCTTGATTTTATTCGCAAGGCTTTCCGCACAGGCCCATGCCAGGGACAGACCATCATAGGTTGACGTTCCGCGTCCGACTTCGTCCATCAGCACCAGGCTGTGCTCCGTCGCGTTATGGAGAATGTTTGCCGTTTCGGTCATCTCGACCATGAAGGTTGAACGACCGCTCGCCAGATCGTCCGCCGCCCCAACGCGGGTAAAGATGCGGTCGATGGGGCCAATCTCCACGTTTTGCGCCGGGACGTAGCTGCCGATATACGCAAGCAGCGCAATCAGCGCCGTCTGACGCATATAGGTACTCTTACCGCCCATGTTTGGACCGGTAATGATCAACATTCTTCTCTGCGGTGACAGGCTCAGCGGGTTGGCGATAAACGGTTCGTTCAGCACCTGCTCTACCACCGGGTGACGGCCTTCTGTGATACGAATGCCGGGCTTGTCGGTAAAGGTCGGGCAGGTGTAGTTCAGCGTTTCAGCGCGTTCTGCCAGATTGACCAGCACGTCCAGCTCCGCCAGCGCGCTGGCGCTCTGCTGCAGGTCGCCCAGGTGCGGCATCAGCATGTCAAACAGCTCGTCATACAGCTGTTTTTCCAGGGCCAGCGCCTTGCCTTTCGAGGTGAGGACTTTGTCTTCGTACTCTTTCAGTTCAGGAATGATGTAGCGTTCGGCGTTTTTCAACGTCTGGCGACGCACGTAGTGGATCGGCGCCAGGTGGCTTTGCCCGCGGCTAATCTGAATGTAGTAACCGTGTACCGCGTTATACCCCACTTTCAGGGTGTCGAGCCCAAGACGTTCGCGCTCGCGGATTTCCAGCTTATCGAGGTAGTCCGTCGCACCGTCGGCCAGCGCGCGCCATTCGTCCAGCTCTTCGTTGTAGCCTGGGGCAATCACGCCGCCATCACGCACCAGAACCGGAGGCGCATCGATAATGGCGCGCTCCAGCAGTTCGCGAAGCTCGGTAAATTCGCCCATGGTTTCGCGGAGTTTCTGTACCGGCGCGCTGTCAACGTCACTCAGCTGCGCGCGCAGTTCCGGCAGCTGCTGGAATGCATGACGCATCCGCGCGAGGTCGCGTGGTCGCGCTGTTCGCAGTGCCAGACGAGCAAGGATACGCTCCAGATCGCCCACCTGGCGCAGAACCGGCTGCAGCTCGGTATAGCGATCCTGCAGCGCGGCAATCGTCTGCTGACGGCAAACCAGCGTCTCGGTATTGCGGATCGGCATATGCAGCCAGCGTTTCAGCATGCGGCTGCCCATTGGCGTTACCGTACTGTCGAGGACCGACGCGAGCGTATTTTCTACGCCACCCGCCAGGTTCTGCGTGATCTCCAGGTTACGGCGCGTGGCGGCATCCATGATGATGCTGTCCTGCTGGCGCTCCATGGTGATAGAGCGGATATGCGGCAGGGCGGTGCGCTGGGTATCTTTCACGTACTGCAGGAGACAACCGGCCGCACACAGCCCGCGCGGGGCATTTTCAACGCCAAAGCCAATCAGATCGCGGGTGCCAAACTGCAGATTCAGCTGCTGGCGCGCGGTATCAATTTCGAATTCCCACAGCGGACGACGGCGTAACCCGCGACGACCTTCAATCAGCGCCATTTCGGCGAAATCTTCGGCATAGAGCAATTCTGCCGGGTTGGTGCGCTGCAGTTCGGCAGCCATCGTTTCACGGTCAGCCGGTTCACTCAGACGAAAACGTCCGGAGCTAATATCCAGCGTCGCGTAGCCAAACCCTTTACCGTCCTGCCACAGCGCTGCCAGCAGGTTATCCTGGCGCTCCTGTAACAGGGCTTCATCACTGATGGTGCCAGGCGTGACGATGCGCACGACTTTGCGTTCCACGGGGCCTTTTGAGGTCGCCGGATCGCCGATCTGTTCGCAGATTGCAACGGACTCGCCCTGATTCACCAGCTTCGCCAGGTAGTTTTCTACCGCGTGGTGCGGGATACCTGCCATAGGAATGGGTTCGCCTGCCGATGCGCCACGTTTGGTCAGCGAGATGTCGAGCAGCTGCGATGCACGCTTAGCATCGTCATAAAATAGCTCGTAAAAATCGCCCATACGGTAAAACAGCAGGATTTCCGGATGCTGTGCTTTCAGCTTCAGATACTGCTGCATCATCGGCGTATGTGCGTCGAAATTGTCGATTGTGCTCATGGAGTTATGATGTCCATTTCTTTGAAAATAAACCGTTTTGATGGGCTCAATGGCCGTTTGTTCCTTCTATTGTCGCATGAAAAAAAGGTCCGGCGCAGAAAAATGTCGTGGCTTTACGAGGCATCTTCCGACATTAATTCGATGACAATTTTTCCATGCTCGACGCCCACCCTGACTCGAGAATGGGTCGTAAATCCCGCTTTTTCAAGCCAGTCACCTTTTAAGCTCAGCGCCGCATGCACGCTGTAGCGCTTCGGTATCTTGGTATTGCGGTCTTCATGGCGCTTTCTAAAATATCCCACTTTTAAATGGCGATAGGGTTTGCCGATCGCGAGCTCTTGCATAGGGTCTCCAGATAACACGGACAAAGGTCATTTCTGATGCCTGTATAAAATACCAGTGATTGTTGGCCGGTGCAGGGCTAAAACTGGAGTCAGGCTTCAGGAAACGAAATGCAACCGCTGAAATTCAGCGTTGAAAGGTGTATTATTAATGCACTTTATTATTCGGTAATCCGCTATGTCCGGTAAACGCATCTCACGAGAAAAAGAGACCATCGCGAAAATGATCGCGTTGTATGAAAAGCAGTGTCCGCAGGCATCTCAGGAGGAAGGGCACTATCAGGCGCTCAACGCTTATGCCGATAAGCGCCTGGATAAGTGCGTTTTCGGTGAAGACAAGCCTGCCTGCAAGCAGTGTCCGGTACACTGCTACCAGCCTGCCAGACGTGAAGAGATGAAGCAGGTTATGCGCTGGGCGGGTCCGCGTATGTTATGGCGTCATCCCATTCTGACCGTTCGCCATCTGATGGATGACCGTCGTCCCGTGCCGGAACTGCCGGAGAAATACCGTCCGAAAAAGTGATCGGTTCAGCGTCTCAGCGGACGGCAAATCACCTTCAGGGCCAGCGCGCTGCATAGCGGGAAGAGGGCCAGCAGAAGCCAGGGATACATCGCCTGCGTTGAGGGCACCAGCGCGCGATCCAACAGGCTGCCAAACAACAGGTTTCCTGCCAGTACCGCAATGCCTCCGGCGGTGGCGAGTGCGCCGTAGTGCGCGCCAAGCGTGGATTCATCCGCAAACCGGGGGATCAGATCTTTAGCAGATGGCACCAGCAGCATTTGCCCCAGCGTCAACAGCGTCACAAAACAGACAGAAGGCAGTAAGCGCAGCCAGCCTTCCGGCGGCGTCATCGGGGCGAACGTCGCCACGCTCGCAAAGGCGGCTGACAGCAGCAAAAATCCCACCGTCAGAATTCTCACCGCGCCCACGCGACGGGCGAAGCGCGCCAGCGGCAGCTGTAAGGTGATGATCAAAACGGAGGCCAGCATAAAAAGCGGGCCGAGATCTTTCTCGTTACCGCCAGAACGCTGGATCTCCACCGGCAGCGCCAGATAGAGCTGGTTATAGCTTAACAGCCACGAGCTGTAGGCAATGATAAAGGCGACAAAGCGAGGCTGACGGAACGTTGTCCACCAGGGCTGTATTTTCAGCGTCTGTGAACGGTGGCCAGCAGCAGGCAGGCAAAAGTAGAGCACCACTAGCGCAATAACAAAGACGCCTGCCCCCGCCAGCGCCACCTGACGAAAGCCAAGGCCGGTGAGCAGGGCGCCAGCAACCGGGCCCAGTACCGCGCCGAGTTCTCCGCAGACGGCAAAGAGCGCAAACCACTCCGCGCGGCTTCGTTTGCCTTTCGCCTCGCTGTGCGTGCCTGCCTTTGCCAGCAGTGCCTCAATCGAGGGGGAGAACAATGCGCCGCCAACGCCCGTCAGACACGCGCCCAGAATAATCGGCCACAGTGATTCCCCGAAGGCCAGCAGCAGATAACCTGAAACACGAACAATACAGCCGCTGAGGATAATCACTTTCGCGCCAAACCGGTCCGAGAGGGCACCGCCAACGATAAACATTCCCTGCTGGGAGAAGGTGCGAAGGCCCAGGATCAGCCCGATCAGCCCGCCGGAGAGCAGCATGTCGTCGCGCAGGAATATCGCCAGGAAGGGAACGACGGCGTAAAAGCCAATGTTGAAAACAAACTGGCTACCCAGTAAGACGGGCGGCCAGAGCGTGGCGGCAGGGCGAAGGGGCATCGTCGTTCACTCGCCCCTAAACGATAAAGTGGATGTGTTTTTTGCCATGGAACGGCGAGATCTCGATTTTGGTTTTCACCCGGAAGACATCCCAGAGCAACGACTCGGATAAGATATCCTGCGGTGTCCCCGTCGCCACAATTTGCCCTTTCTGCATCACAATCAGCGAGTCGCAGAACATCGAGGCGTGGTTGAGATCGTGGATAGCGACAATGCTGGTGACCGGTAATTCGCTGATCAACTGCATCAGCTGCATCTGATGATGAATGTCGAGGTGGTTGGTCGGCTCGTCCAGCAGGATTTCCGTTGGGGTCTGAGCCAGCGCGCGGGCAATATGCACCCGCTGGCGCTCGCCGCCGGAGAGGCTCAGCCAGCCCTGGTCGCTTTTATCCAGCATATCCACGCGCTGCAGGGCGGCGGTGACGGTTTCATCATCGTGCTTGCTCCAGTTGGAAAAAGCGGAGTGGTGCGGAATACGCCCAAGTTTCACCACGTCGCGCACGCGCATGTTGGCGTCCGTCATCCCGTGCTGTTCCACAAAGGCGACCCGGCGGGCAAGCTGCTTTTTGGCGATGCGGGAGATGTCCTGGCCGTCCAGCGTCACACAGCCCGCATCCGGGCGGCGCAGACCAGCCAGAATGCGCAGAAGCGATGATTTACCGCAGCCGTTAGGGCCAAGCAGTCCTACCGTTTCCCCCCGGGAAACCTTCAGCGAGACGTCATTAACGATGACTTTTTTGCCTGCCTTCCAGGTAATATTTTCAGCGCAGATACTCATCACTTATTCCTTGAGCGGTAGATAATCACGGCAAAGAAGGGGACGCCAACCAGCGCGGTGACTACGCCGACGGGCAGGCTTTGCGGCGCAATCAGCATGCGCGAGGCAATGTCTGCCAGCACCATCAGGATCGCCCCTGCCAGCGCGCTGGCAATCAGCAGCGTGCGGTGCAGCGGCCCGAACAGGAAACGCATCACGTGCGGCACCACCAGCCCGACAAAGCCGATTGAGCCCGCCATGCTGACAATCGTCGCGGTAATCAGCGCGGTAGTGGTAAAGAGCGCCAGGCGCACCCACGGGACGGCAATACCTAAAGAGGCGGCGGCGTCATCACCGAACGTGAAGGCATCCAGCGCCCGGGAATAGTAAAGACAGACGGCAAGGCCCGCCAGCACGACCACCAGTGCCAATTGGAATTCCGGCCACCGAACGCCGCTGAAGCTGCCCAGCAGCCAGAACATCACGTCGCGCGCCTGCTGGGCGCTGGCGGAGGTGCTGATGGTGTAGGCGGTAATGGCGTTGAACAGCTGTGAGGCGGCGACCCCAGCCAGAATGGTACGTTCATTTCCCCCGCGCGCGCCGTTCGTCAGAAACGCGACAAACGCAAAGGCGGCGAACGCCCCGGCAAACGCACCCGCAGAGAGCGACACCGCACCGGTGCCAATCCCCAATACGACGACCGACACCGCCCCGGTTGAGGCACCAGCCGACACGCCGAGCACGTAAGGTTCCGCCAGCGCGTTCTTCAGCAGGCTCTGCAATACGGCACCGCAGATGGCCAGCCCCGCGCCGCAGCAGGCCGCCACCAGCGCGCGGCTCAGGCGAAAGTCCCAGATCACGCTCTCATAGATGCGGGTGAGCGGAACCTCGGTCAGCCCCAGCTTATTGCCAATAGCGTAAAAGACGTTGGACAGCGGAATCGACAGCTCGCCGACGCTGACGCCGAGGGCGATCACTAGCAACAGCAGGACGACGGCAAGCAGAGCAGAGGTGGTCAGGAACAGGCCCTGTCGGGCCTGAAGTACGGCTGCCGTCATCAGTTCAGCCCCAGCTTTCTGAGCTGTTCGCCAACCTGCTCAGCTCCGTAAATCGTGCGGATTGTCGGGTTCATGGCCTGGCCGTCCATCACCACGATATGGCCTTTCTTCACCGCGTCCAGCTGGCTGACTGCGGGATCGCTTTTAAGGAATTTGATTTTTTCTTCCGCGTTATCCAGCGCCCAGCGGTTGCGGTCCAGGCTGGACACCACAATGACATCCGGATTGGCGGCAATAATGCTTTCCCAACCCACGGTTGGCCATTCGGTCTCGGACGTAATGGCGTTATGACCGCCCATCAGGCTGGCGATAAACCCGGAGGGGCTATTTTTACCGCCGACGTAGGCGTCCGCAGAAGGGGATGAACTGGAGAACCAGAAGACAAACGAAAGGTCTTTTTTATTCTTGCCGAATTCCTTACGCAGGTCGGCCTCGCGTTTTTTGAAATCGGCAATAACGGCCTGACCGCGGTCTTCAACGTTAAAGATTTTGGCGAAATCCTCAATCTCTTTATAGAGATAGGTCATATCCCACAGTTTCTGGCGGCTGCCGTACATATCGCCGGTGGCTTTTTTGGTCGCGCACATGCCCGGGGACACGTAGCTGTTCACGCCCAGGGTCTTCAAATCGTCACGTTTTGCGACCTTACTTTCCGGCCCCAGCAGCAGGGGGGACTGTGCGGGGACAAAGTCAGGATTTTGCGCAAGAACGGATTCAAGGGTCGGGATTTCTACCGTCAGGGTTTTGATTTTTGCGTTCTGTTCCGCCAGCTGCGGCAGCACTTTGGTCGGCCAGAAGGCGCTGGCCTTCACCTTATCTTCCAGGCCCAGCAGGAGCAAAATTTCGACGGTATTCTGACCCAGGGCCACGACGCGTTCTGGCGCTTTGGTGAACGTCTCTTTGTAGCCACAGTTTTCAATCGTCAGGGGATAGGTGGTTGCCAGAGCAGAACCGACCGACGCAATCGCCAGGCCTAACGCGCAGATGACCTTTTTCATGAAACGCTACCCTTCATTAAAATTATTATTGATGCAAATGAAACTCATTATTAAGGCGGAATTTTATACAGAGGAAACGATTTTGTGTCAATGAGGGACAATTACGCAGGGGAACAAAAGGCGGTGTCAGAAAAACACCGCCGGAATAAGGCCTTAAATGAGGCTCTCTTTATCAATCCCGAGACGCTTCATGCGTGACAGCAGCGTGGTGCGTTTTAACCCCAGTCTCTGGGCGGCACCTTTTGGCCCGGCGACCACGCCGTTGGTCTCTTTCAGCACGCGCATAATGAGCTGATATTCATCTTCTCCCTCTTTTGCTGTTTCCGCGGCGGGCGCGGTCACGTCAGGAAGCGTAACCTCAGGCAGGGAGAGTTGCAGCACGTTACCGCGCGTCAGCAGCACCGCGCGTTCGATGACGTTTTCCAGCTCGCGCACGTTGCCGGGCCATTCCATCGATGAAAGGGTGCGCAACGTCTCGGCAGGAATACTGTCGATGTTTCGCCCCATCCGGCGCGCGATCTTCGCGGTAAATGCTTTGACCAGCAGGGGGATATCCTCCGGGCGTTCGCGCAGCGGCGGCAGGAAGATCGGGAAGACGTTCAGGCGATAGTAAAGGTCGCTGCGAAACTCGCGGTCGGCGACCATTTTTTTCAGGTCACGGTTGGTGGCCGCAATCAGCCGCACGTCGGTCTGGATAAGCTTGTTGCTGCCAAGGCGCTCAAACTCCTGCTCCTGCAGGACGCGCAGCAGTTTCGGCTGTAGCTCCAGCGGCATATCGCCCACTTCGTCGAGGAACAGCGAGCTTTTGTCCGCCAGCTCAAAACGGCCCAGCCGCTGGCTGCTGGCCCCGGTGAATGCACCGCGCTCGTGGCCGAACAGATCGCTTTCCAGCAGTCCCGCAGGCATCGCGGCGCAGTTCATCTTCACCATCCGTCGGCTGTTGCGGTTGCTCAGGTTGTGGATTGCGCGGGCAATCAGCTCTTTGCCCGTGCCGGTTTCGCCCAGAATCAGCACCGTGCTGTCGCTTTGCGCCACCATCTCAACCTGCTTAAGCACGCTGTACATAGCGTCGCTGCGCCCGATGATTTCACCAAACTCGCTGTCCACGTTGTTGAGCTGTTCGGTCAGGGCCAGGTTCTCATCCACCAGCCGCTCTTTAAGACGATGAATTTCCTGATAGGCGAGGGCGTTATCGAGCGCGATGGAAATACGCTCGGCAATCTGGCGCAGCAGCTTCAGGTTGGCGGTGGTAAACACGCCTTCCTCGCACTGCGCCAGCTTCAGCACGCCCAGCATGGTGTTGCCGGACATCAGCGGCAGCAGGCACAGGGTCTGAATTTTATTGCCCCAGGTGTTGAACAGCATCCGCTCGTACGGCGCGACCGGGTCCTGCTCGTTCAGGTTGAGCAGGAGGATCTCTTTGCTTTTGAAGACCCGCTCAGAAAGGGTGCCCGCTTCATCTACCTCGCTCTGCTCGTGCGCCGGGTTGGCTTCATCGAGATAGTGCGTGGAGTAGATGTTCAGCTTGCCCTTGCGATGCCCGCGCAGCGCAATGCTGATGGCGTCGATTTTGAAATAGTGGTGGATCTCTTTCGAGACTTCGCTGACCAGCTCGTCCATGTCCAGGCGGGAGAGCACGGCGTTGGTGATGGCGACCAGAATGCGGAAGTTGTCGCGCTCGCGGCTCAGCAGGTCGTAATCGACGTTATTGGTGACGCGGCTTTGGATCTGCTCCGCGACGACGGCCACAATCTGGGTAAAGGTGTGCAGGCGCTCGTATTCCGCCTCGCTCCAGGGCTGGTCGGTCGTGCGGATAAACTCGCATCCGCCAAAAATCTGGCCCTCTGCCGCCAGCGGCAGCATGCAGTAATGCCCGAAAGGCTGATAGAGGTCGCTCTCCGCCAGCTTCGGCCACGCCTGGCGGAACTCCGCAAAGTTGCAGTGCAGCACTTCAGGCCGGGAGAGTATGCGGCGCACCGGGCCATGCGCCAGATACGTTTCGTCTTCGTATTCAAACGTTTTGCCATTATCACGCGTCGAGTAGTAGCTCGCGCGCTGCGTTCCGCTATGCCAGAGCACAATCGCGGCGCTGTCCGCCAGCGCCGATTGCCTGACCAGCCGCGTCAGGGCATCGCTCAGCGCGCCGAGGTCGGGCTGCTGTAAAAGTGTGCGCGTGATGTCAAACAGGCCCTGCTGTCCAAGATCGCTCATCGGTGTATACGGCATATTGCTTTCCAATAGAAACTGGCAAAAAAGAGATTCAGTGCTGACCGCTTATGGCGCGGTTCTAGCAAATTCGGGGTAAGGGTTCCGCGTGCGGCAGATCCAGCGTCCGTTTCACGCCGTAAAGCCCGGTCAGGCGCACCCCTTTGCGCTCAACCACTTCACCAATCATCGCAGCCTCTTTTCCTGACGGATGAGCCCGCAGCTGTTCAAGAACGGCTTCCGCCGCCGCGCGTTCAACGCCAATCACCAGTTTACCTTCGTTGGCGAAGTTGAGCGGGTCAAGGCCCAGCAGTTCGCAAAGCCCGCGAACGGCAGGCTTAACGGGCAGGCTGCGCTCGGTGAGTTCAATTCCGTACCCGCAGCTTGCCGCAAACTCATGAACTACGGCATTCACGCCGCCTCGCGTGGCGTCCCGCAGGGCTTTCACGCCGGGAATACCGCGCAGCGTCTGGATCAGCGGGGTGAGCACCGCGCAGTCGCTGCGCAGTTCCCCGTCCAGCCCCAGACCTTCGCGCAGGTTAAGGATGGTCGCCCCGTGGCAGCCCAGCGTTCCGGTCACGATCAGCACGTCGCCCACGCTAAGCCGCTGCGCGCCCCAGTGAATGTCGGCGGGGATCGCGCCCATGCCGGCGGTGTTGATAAACAGCTTGTCGACCGCGCCGCGCTGCACCACTTTGGTATCGCCGGTGACGATAGCTATCCCCACCTCGCGCGCGGTCTGCGCCATGCTGTTGACCACTGTCGTGAGCGTCTCCAGAGGTAATCCCTCTTCGAGGATAAACCCGCAGGAGAGGTAGCGTGGAATAGCGCCGCTGACCGCCACGTCGTTGGCCGTGCCGCAGACGGCGAGCTTGCCGATATCGCCACCGGGGAAGAACAGCGGATCGATCACGTAGCTGTCGGTGGAGAAGGCCAGCCTGTCGCCCTGGGCGGTGAGGGTGGCGAGGTCAATGCGCGCCTGGTCTTCCTGCTCGGCAAGCCAGGGGTTGTTGAAGGCTTCCATAAACAGCTGATTAATGAGCCGCTGCATCGCCTGACCACCGCTTCCGTGCGCCATTTCAACCGTATTCATGCTTCACTCTCCTGGTTGCGATACTGATACCACGCGGCACACGCCCCTTCGGAGGAGACCATCAGCGCGCCAAACGCCGTTTGCGGGTTACAGGTATTGCCAAATAACGGGCATTGATGAGGTTTGCATTTACCGGTGAGCACGTCGCCGCAGCGGGCCCGGGGATCGTCGCAAACCTGCTGCGGCTGCGGGCGGAAATGCGCTTCGGCGTCGAACGCGCGATAGGCTGACGTCAGGTGCACGCCGGATTCGGCAATCAGCCCCAGACCACGCCATTCGCTGTCGCCTTCGACGCAAAACACGTCGGCTATCGCCTGCTGCGCTCGTTCATTTCCCGCATCCGGCACCACGCGGCGGTACTGGTTTTCCACTGCACTCAGGGCCGCTATTTTCTGCTCAACCAGCATGGTCACACCTTGCAGTAGATCAAGTGGTTCGAAACCAGCGACCACTAACGGACGATTGTACTGTTCAGCGATAAAACCGTAGGCGTCTGTGCCAATCACCATGCTGACATGCCCCGGTGCCAGAAAGGCGTCAATGCCGTTTCCCGGCTCTTCCAGCAGGCTGCGCAGCGTGGGAATGAGCGTAATGTGCTGGCAGAAGAAGAAAAAATTCTCGACGCCGCGCGCTTTCGCCTGCTGCAGCGTGATGGCGGTAGCGGGCATGGTGGTTTCAAATCCCAGGCCAAAAAACACCACCTTGCGCGCGGGGTTGTCCTGCGCCACCGTCAGGGCATCCATCGGCGAATAGACGATCCGGACGTCGGCCCCGCGCGCTTTCGCCTGCAGCAGCGAGCCATTTTTCCCCGGCACGCGCATCGCGTCGCCAAAGGTGCAGAAAATGACGTCGGGCTGGCTGGCAATTTCAATGCAGCTGTCGATGCGCCCCATCGGCAGCACGCACACCGGGCAGCCGGGGCCGTGGATAAACTCGATGTTCTCAGGCAGCAGCTGGTCGAGGCCAAATTTGAAGATGGCGTGCGTGTGTCCGCCGCACACCTCCATGATCCGCAGCGGTCTCTCTTTCGTGTAGTCCAGCAGCGCCGCGCGCGTTTTCAGGTGCCCGATAAGCTGCAGCACCTGCTCCGGCGCGCGGTATTCATCAACGTAACGCATGATTAACGCTCCTCGCCGTACAGCAGCGCGCCCACGTCAGGCTCCACGTCGAACATGTTTTGCAGAGCGTCCAGCGTGTCGCGGGCTTCCGCTTCGTTAATGACGCTCATGGCAAACCCCACGTGGACCAGCACCCACTGGCCGAGGCGCGATGCGCCCGTTTCATCGCTGCTGCCCACCAGCGTCAGGTCGACGTCGCGCAGGATGCCGCAGACCTCCACTTTGGCCTGGTTCCCGTCAATGGAATGGATTTGTCCCGGTACGCCTATGCACATCGTTCGTTCTCCAGCCAGTTCAGCCATGCGTCCATCCCGTCACCGCGCGTGGCGGAGACCAGCAGGATCTCAATCTCCGGATTCACTTCCCGGGCGCAGGCCAGGCACTTATCCACGTCGAAATTCAGGTACGGCAGCAGGTCAACTTTGTTCAGCAGCATGATGGACGCGGCGGCAAACATATGCGGGTACTTCAGCGGCTTGTCTTCGCCTTCGGTCACCGAAAGCACCGCCACCTTGTGTCGTTCGCCAAGATCGAAGCTCGCCGGGCAGACCAGATTGCCGACGTTTTCAATAAACAGAATGCCGTTATCCGCCAGCGGCAGGCGCGGGGCCGCATCGGCAATCATCTGCGCATCCAGGTGGCAGCCTTTGCCGGTATTGACCTGAATTGCCGGCGTGCCGGTTTCGCGAATGCGCGCCGCGTCGTTAACGGTTTGCTGGTCGCCCTCGATCACCGCGCAGGAGACGCGCCCGTTCAGGCGTTTGAGCGTTTCCGTTAACAGCGTGGTTTTGCCGGAGCCGGGGCTGGAGACCAGGTTCAGCACCAGCTGTTTGCGGGCGGCAAAGCGCGCGCGGTTGCGGGCGGCGATCTGGTTATTCTTGTCCAGCACGTTGATTTCCACCTCCAGCATCTGGCGCTGGCTGATGCCCGGCGCGTGGGTACCCGCTTCGCCGTGGCCGTAGTGCAGATCGCCCGCAGCGGAGCGCTGCGGAGCGAAGGTGATACCGGTCAGTGCCGCAGAAGGGCGTGGGGCAGGTGAAAAGGGCGCGGAGCGAAACGCGGAATGGGGACGGTGTTCATCCCCTTCTATATACAGGTTGCCTTCGGCGCAACCGCAGGTGCTACACATACTTTACTCCTTCTCGATTTCGAGGCGTTGGATCTGCATGCCGTCGTCCGCCACGATGCGAAGACCGGTGCTCTGGCACTGCGGACAGCGCTGAACCTTTGATGACAGCAGGGTGACGTACTGCTGGCACTGCTCGCACCAGCACTCCGCCTGTTGCTCTTCAATATGGAGTTCGCAGCCTTCCGCCAGCGTGCCGCGGCACACCAGCTCAAAGCAGAAATGCAGGGCGCTGGTTTCGACGCAGGAAAACGCCCCGACCTTCAGCCAGACGCCGGTGACGCGCTTCGCGTGGTTGTGCACTGCCTGCTGTTCGATAAGCTCCAGGGCCCGCTGGCAGAGGGTGATTTCGTGCATGACGCCTCCTCAATGAATTGCGCCATTGAATGCAATAACGGTGCCAGCTTGATTTTTGTTAAGGCGTGACGATGTCAACGCTGTCGAAATGACACGTCGACACCGCGGCGATGACAGCGGTTTTGCAATTAAACCCATTTAAAATCATGATGATAAAAACTGGCATGGAATCTGCTTAACAGCCGCTATCTCCACTAAACGGATACCTTCTATGACTATTTGGGAAATCAGCGAAAAAGCGGATTACATCGCGCAGCGTCATCAGCAGCTGCAGGACCAGTGGCACCTCTACTGCAACTCTCTGGTTCAGGGCATAACCCTCTCGAAAGCGCGTCTTCATCACGCGATGAGCTGCGCGGCGCAGGGCGACATGCGCTTCGTCCTGTTCGGCCATTTCATCATCAACGTTACCCTGGCGGATAACTTCAACAGCCACACCATTGAGTACCATCTCGAGACAAAAGACGGCGAAAAACAGTGTATTGCGAAGGCGCAGCTGATGGCCGATGGCATGGTGGACGGCCACGTCAGCAACCGCGATCGCCAGCAGGTGCTGGAGCACTATCTGGAAAAAATCGCGCCGGTCTATAACGGCCTGTACGCCGCCGTTGAGCACGATCTCCCGGTCAACCTGAAGCAGCTGATGGACGGAAATGCCTCAGCAAACGTGGCCTGACTCCTGCGTGTCGAGAAGTGTCGACAAGACAGTTTTTCGTCAAAAATGACTATCACCAGAGGATAACCCGGTGAACCGTTTTGTAATTGCCGACTCGACGGTCTGTATTGGCTGTCGAACCTGTGAGGCGGCGTGTTCGGAAACGCATCGCCTGCATGGGCTGCAGTCCATGCCCCGCCTGCACGTCATGCGTAATGAAAAAGAGTCTGCCCCGCAGCTCTGCCATCACTGTGAAGACGCCCCCTGCGCGGGCGTCTGCCCTGTGAATGCCATCACCCGAATTGATGGCGCTGTCCAGCTGAACGAAAGCCTGTGCGTAAGCTGCAAGCTGTGCGGCATTGCCTGCCCGTTCGGCGCGATTGAATTTTCCGGCAGCCGTCCGCTGCATATTCCGGCGAACGCCAACTCGCCAAAAGCCCCGCCCGCGCCACCGGCGCCTGCACGCGTAAGCACGCTGCTGGACTGGGTGCCCGGCATCCGTGCCGTTGCGGTGAAATGCGACCTGTGCAGCTTCGATGAACAGGGCCCGGCCTGCGTGCGCACCTGCCCGACTAAGGCGTTGATTCTGGTTAACATTCGCGACATCGCCCGTACCAGCAAGCGTAAACGCGAGCTGACCATCAACAGTGATTTTGGCGACCTTTCTCTGCTACAGGCGCTTAACGAGGGGGCGAAATGAACGCGGCGATAATGATTACCAGCGCGGTAGCCTGTTTTGCTGGCGCCGCTGTTCTGGCGCTGATCTTCTCATTCCACAAAACCCTGAGCGGCGCGATCGCCGGGATCGGCGGGGCAGCCGCTAGCCTGATGACGCTGGCAGCAGGCGGCGTTGTCCTGCTCGGCGGCCAGTCCGCAGAAACCGTAATGCCGCTGATTCGCCACACGGTTGAGATCACGCCGCTGAACGCCATCTGGCTGGTGACGTTTGGCCTGTGCGGGCTGTTTATCAGCCTGTTCAATATCGACTGGCACCGCCATCCGCACGCCAGGGCTAACGGCCTGCTGGTTAACCTGCTGATGGCGACGGCGGTCTGCACCGTTATCGCCAGCAACCTCGGCGCGCTGGTGGTGATGGCGGAAATCATGGCGCTGTGCGGCGTCTTCCTGACGGGCTGCAGCGCCTCCGGCAAGCTGTGGTTTGCGCTGGGACGCCTCGGAACGCTGCTGCTGGCGCTGGCCTGCTGGCTGGTGTGGCAACGCTTTGGCACGCTGGACTTCGCTGCGCTCAACGGCCATCCGCTGGGGAACGACGTCTGGCTGCTGGGCACGCTCGGCTTTGGCCTGCTCGCCGGCATCATCCCGCTGCACGGCTGGGTGCCGCAGGCGCATGCGAATGCCTCCGCGCCCGCCGCCGCGCTGTTTTCTGTGGTGGTGATGAAAGTGGGGCTGTTCGGGATTCTGGCGATTACGCTGACCGGCGGACAGCCGCCGCTGTGGTGGGGCGTCGTGCTGCTGATTGCGGGCATGATCACCGCGTTCGTCGGCGGTCTGTACGCGCTGATGGAGCACAACATCCAGCGCCTGCTGGCGTACCACACGCTGGAAAACATCGGCATCATCCTGCTCGGCATTGGCGCGGGCGTGACCGGGCTGGCGCTCAATCATCCGGCGCTGATTGCCGCCGGTTTTATCGGCGGTCTGTATCACCTCGTCAACCACAGCCTGTTTAAAAGCACCCTGTTCCTCGGCGCGGGCAGCGTCTGGTTCCGCACCGGTCATCGGGATATCGAAAAGCTGGGCGGGATTGGCAAAAAGATGCCCGTCATTTCACTCGCCATGCTGGTCGGGCTGATGGCAATGGCCGCGCTGCCGCCGCTGAACGGCTTTGCCGGGGAGTGGGTGATCTATCAGTCCTTCTTCGCGCTCGGTCAGAGCGATCTCTTTATCGCGCGACTGCTCGGCCCGCTGCTGGCGGTCGGGCTGGCGATTACCGGGGCGCTGGCGGTGATGTGCATGGCGAAAGTCTATGGCGTCACCTTCCTCGGCGCGCCGCGCACCCGCGAAGCTGAAAATGCCTGCTGCGCACCGATGTTGATGGGCGTGAGCGTGGTCGCGCTGGCGCTGTGCTGCATCGCGGGCGGCGTCGCCGCACCGTGGCTGCTGCCGCTGCTGGGCAACGCCATTCCGCTGCCGCTGACCGTTGCGAATACCACCGTCTCTCAGCCCATGATCGCGCTGCTGCTGATTGGCGCACCGCTGCTGCCGCTTGTCCTGATGCTGTTCTTCAAACGCGACAGGCTCACCTCCCGCGCGCGCGGGGCGGCGTGGGCCTGCGGCTACGAACACGAACAGTCTATGGTCATCACCGCCCACGGTTTCGCCATGCCGGTGAAGGAGAACTTCGCCGCCGTGCTGAAGCTACGCTACTGGCTGAACCCGGTGGGCTGGGTACCCGGCTGGCAGAGTGCCGCCGCGCCCGCGCTGTTCCGCCGTCTGGCGGTCATTGAGCTGGCGGTGCTGGTGGTCATTGTGATTTCACGAGGAGCCTGACATGAGTCTGTTACTGGCAATTCTTCAGGCGCTGGTGCTGTTCGCCGCTGCGCCGCTGCTGTCGGGCATCACGCGCGTGGCGCGCGCCCGAATGCATAACCGTCGCGGGCCCGGTGTGCTCCAGGAGTACCGCGATCTCTTTAAACTGCTCTCCCGTCAGAGCGTCGCGCCGGATGCCGCAGGCTGGGTCTTCCGCCTGACGCCGTTTGTGATGGTGGGCGTCATGCTGACCATCGCCACCGCGCTGCCGGTGGTGACGGTGGCGTCGCCGCTACCCGTGCTTGGCGATCTGATCACGCTTATCTACCTCTTCGCCATCGCCCGCTTCTTCTTTGCAATTGCGGGCCTGGACACCGGGAGCCCGTTTACCGGCATCGGCGCCAGCCGCGAGGCAATGCTCGGCGTGCTGGTTGAGCCGATCCTGCTGCTGGGGCTGTGGGTCGCCGCGCAGGTGGCGGGTTCAACCCACATCAGCTTTATCACCTACACCGTTTACCACTGGCTGGTGGCGCGCTCGCTCCCGCTGGTGCTGGCGCTGTGCGCCTGCGCGTTCGCCACGTTTATTGAGATGGGCAAACTGCCGTTCGATCTGGCGGAAGCCGAGCAGGAGCTGCAGGAAGGGCCGCTTACCGAATACAGCGGCTACGGCTTCGCGGTGCTGAAGTGGGGCATCAGCCTCAAACAGCTGGTGGTGCTGCAGATGTTTGTCGGCGTCTTCTTCCCGTGGGGGCAAATGACGCACTTCTCCGCGGCCGGTCTGGTGCTGGCGGTTGTTGTTGCCGCCCTCAAGCTGCTGGTCGGCGTGCTGGTGATTGCCCTGTTTGAAAACAGTATGGCGCGCCTGCGTTTTGTGGAAACGTCGCGCATCACCTGGGCCGGTTTTGGTTTTGCATTTTTAGCGTTCGTCTCCTTGCTGGTGGCGTGATTAAAGAGAGTATTTATGTCTGAAGAAAAGAAAGGTCAGCAGTATCTCGCCGCGTTGCATCAGGCTTTCCCCGGCGTGGTGCTGGAAGAGTCCTGGCAAACCAAAGACCAGATAACCGTCACCATTAAGGTGAACTACCTGCCGGAAGTGGTGGAGTTTCTCTATTACCAGCAGGGCGGCTGGCTGTCGGTGCTGTTCGGCAACGACGAGCGCCAGCTGTGTGGCAACTATGCGGTGTACTACGTGATGTCGATGGAGCAGGGCGAGAAGTGCTGGCTCACCGTGCGCGTCGAGGTCGACCCGAACAAGCCGGAATACCCGTCCGTTACGCCGCGCGTGCCTGCCGCGGTCTGGGGCGAGCGCGAAGTGCGCGACATGTACGGCCTGGTGCCGGTTGGCCTGCCCGACGAGCGCCGCCTGGTGCTGCCGGACGACTGGCCGGACGAACTCTATCCGCTGCGCAAAGACAGCATGGACTACCGCCAGCGCCCGGCGCCGACCACCGACAGCGAAACCTACGAGTTTATCAACGAGCTCGGCAGCAAGAAGAACAACGTGGTGCCGATCGGCCCGCTGCACGTCACCTCTGACGAACCGGGCCACTTCCGCCTGTTCGTTGACGGCGAAAACATCATCGACGCCGACTACCGCCTGTTCTACGTCCACCGCGGCATGGAAAAGCTGGCGGAAACCCGCATGGGCTACAACGAGGTGACGTTCCTCTCTGACCGCGTGTGCGGCATCTGCGGCTTTGCCCACAGCACCGCCTACACCACCTCGGTGGAGAACGGCATGGGGATCGTGGTGCCGGAGCGCGCGCAGATGATCCGCGCCATTCTGCTGGAGGTGGAGCGCCTGCACTCGCACCTGCTCAACCTCGGCCTGGCCTGCCACTTCGTCGGCTTTGACTCCGGGTTTATGCAGTTCTTCCGCGTGCGCGAGGCGTCGATGAAGATGGCGGAGATCCTCACCGGGGCGCGTAAAACCTACGGGCTGAACCTGATCGGCGGGATCCGTCGCGACCTGCTGAAGGACGACATGATCCAGACCCGCCTGCTGGCGCAGCAGATGCGTCGCGACGTGCAGGAGCTGGTGGATATGCTGCTCAGCACGCCAAACATCGAGCAGCGCACCGTCGGCATTGGCCGCCTGGACCCGGAAATCGCCCGCGACTTCAGCAACGTCGGCCCGATGGTGCGCGCCAGCGGCCACGCCCGCGACACCCGCGCCGATCACCCGTTCGTCGGCTACGGCCTGCTGCCGATGACCGTGCACAGCGAGCAGGGCTGCGACGTCATCTCGCGCCTCAAGGTGCGCATCAACGAGGTGTTCACCGCCCTGAACATGATCGACTACGGCCTTGATAACCTGCCGGGCGGCCCGCTGATGGTGGAGGGCTTCACCTACATCCCGAACCGCTTTGCCCTCGGCTTTGCCGAAGCGCCGCGCGGGGACGATATCCACTGGAGCATGACTGGCGATAACCAGAAGCTCTACCGCTGGCGCTGCCGCGCGGCCACCTACGCCAACTGGCCAACCCTGCGCTACATGCTGCGCGGCAACACGGTGTCCGATGCGCCGCTGATCATCGGCAGCCTCGACCCGTGCTACTCCTGCACCGACCGCATGACCGTGGTCGACGTGCGCAAGAAGAAAAGCCAGGTGGTGCCGTACAAAGAGCTTGAGCGCTACAGCATCGAGCGTAAAAACTCGCCGCTGAAATAGTTGATGTTGTGCGGTCTGTAACCCCTCACCCCGGCCCTCTCCCCTGAGGGGCGAGGGGGCGAACGGTTCCCTCTCCCTTTCAGGGAGAGGGCTAGGGTGAGGGTTAGAAAACCGCACGAAAGCAGGAGTAAAAATGTTTACCTTTATCAAAAAAGTGATCAAAACCGGCACGCAGACCAGCAGTTATCCGCTGGAGCCGATGCCGGTGGATAAAAACTTTCGCGGCAAGCCGGAGCACAACCCGCAGCAGTGCATCGGCTGCGCGGCCTGCGTCAACGCCTGCCCGTCGAACGCCTTAACGGTCGAAACGGATCTCAAAACCGGCGAGCTGGCCTGGCAGTTTAACCTCGGGCGCTGCATTTTCTGCGGCCGCTGCGAGGAGGTCTGCCCGACGGTGGCCATTCGCCTGTCGCAGGAATTCGAGCTGGCGGTGTGGAAAAAAGAAGACTTCCTGCAGCAGTCGCGCTTTGAGCTGTGCAGCTGCCGCGTCTGCCAGCGCCCGTTCGCCGTGCAGAAAGAGATCGACTACGCCATCGCGCTGCTGCAGCACAACGGCGACGCCCGCGCGGAGCATCATCGTGAAAGCTTTGAAACCTGCCCGGAGTGCAAGCGTCAGAAGTGCCTGCTGCCGTCCGACCGTATTGATATCACCCGCCATATGAGAGAGGCCAGCTGATGGAAAACCTACTGGGCCCGCGCGACGCTAACGGCATTCCGGTGCCGATGACGGTGGACGAATCCATCGCCAGCATGAAGGCGTCGCTGCTGAAAAAAATCAAACGCTCGGCCTACGTCTACCGCGTGGACTGCGGCGGCTGCAACGGCTGCGAGATTGAGATCTTCGCCACCCTGTCACCGCTGTTTGACGCCGAGCGCTTCGGCATCAAGGTGGTGCCGTCCCCGCGCCATGCGGACATCCTGCTGTTTACCGGGGCCGTCACCCGCGCCATGCGCTCGCCCGCGCTGCGCGCCTGGCAGTCCGCGCCGGACCCGAAAATCTGCATCTCGTACGGGGCCTGCGGCAACAGCGGCGGCATCTTCCACGACCTTTACTGCGTCTGGGGCGGCACCGACAAAATCGTGCCGGTGGACGTCTACATTCCGGGCTGTCCGCCAACGCCCGCCGCGACGCTGTACGGCTTTGCGATGGCGCTCGGCCTGCTGGAGCAGAAAATCCACGCCCGCGAACCGGGCGAGCTGGACAACCAGCCAGCCGCTATTTTGCACCCGGACATGGTGCAGCCGCTGCGCGTGAAGGTCGACCGCACGGCGCGCAGGCTGGCGGGCTACCGCTACGGGCGTCAGATTGCCGACGATTACCTGCGCCTGCTGAGCCAGGGCGACCATCAGGTTGCGCGCTGGCTGGAGGCGGAAAACGATCCGCGTCTCAATGAGATCGTGGCGAACCTGAACAGCATCGTCGATGAGGCGCGTATCCGATGAGTGAAACGGTGGTGTTCAGCCAGCTGAGCCGTAAGTTTATTGATGAGAACGATGCCACGCCGGATGCGGCGCAGCAGGTGGTCTATTACAGCCTGGCGATTGGGCATCACCTCGGGGTGATTGACTGCCTGGAGGCGGCGCTGAGCTGCCCGTGGCCCGAGTACCTGGCGTGGATCGCCACGCTGGAGGAGGGCAGTATGGCGCGGCGCAAGATGGAGGGCGTGCCGAAGTACGGCGAGATCGTCATCGACGCCAACCACATTGCGATGCTCGCTAACGCCTTTGACGCGGCGCTCGGCAGGCAAACCCCCGAGCAGCAGGCGTGGAGCAAAACGCTGCTCGGCATGCTGCACGATATTCATCAGGAGAGCGCCATCTACCTGATGGTGAGGAGATTACGTGACTGACGTTTTACTGTGTGTCGGCAACAGCATGATGGGCGACGACGGCGCGGGCCCGCTGCTGGCTGAGATGTGCGCCGCGAACCCGCAGGGCAATTGGGTGGTGATTGACGGCGGCAGCGCGCCGGAAAACGACGTGGTCGCCATACGCGAGCTGCGCCCGGAGAGGCTGTTAATCGTCGATGCCACCGATATGGGGCTCAACCCCGGCGAGATCCGCCTGATTGACCCGGACGACATCGCCGAGATGTTTATGATGACCACCCACAATATGCCGCTGAACTACCTGGTCGATCAGATTAAAGACGACGTGGGCGAGGTGCTGTTTTTGGGGATTCAGCCGGACATCGTTGGGTTTTATTACCCGATGACGCCGCCGGTGAAAGAGGCGGTGGAAGTAGTCTATTCACGGCTTGCAGAGTGGGTTGGGGATGGAGGTCTTTCTCAGCTCTGAGCAGTGCCCGGTGGCGCTAAGCTTACCGGGCCTACCAAACCCCTCTCCCTCTCCCTGTGGGAGAGGGCCGGGGTGAGGGCAACAGGCTACTCGAGATCCGCCCCGTTACTCGCGATCACCTTCTTATACCACCAGAACGATTTCTTGCGCTTGCGGTCCAGCGTGCCGTTTCCTGCGTCGTCGCGGTCAACGTACACAAACCCGTAGCGCTTGCTCATCTCGCCGGTTGAGGCGGCCACCAGGTCGATACAGCCCCAGGTGGTGTAGCCCATCAGCGGCACGCCGTCCTCAATCGCGTCGCCCATCGCGCGGATGTGCTCGCGCAGGTAGCTGATGCGGTAGTCGTCGTTGATCTCGCCGTTTTCATCAATGACGTCCTTCGCCCCGAGGCCGTTTTCCACCAGGAACAGCGGCTTCTGGTAGCGGTCGTACATCATGTTCATGGTGATGCGCAGGCCGAGCGGGTCGATGCCCCAGCCCCATTCGCTCACCTGAATATGCGGATTACGCAGGGACTTCACGATGTTCGCCGCGCTGGTGTTGCCCGCGTTCATGTCCGCCGACGCGCAGCGCGAGGCGTAATAGCTGAACGAGACAAAGTCGACGGTGTTTTTCAGCAGTTCGTCGTCGCCGGGATCTTTCACAATCACCACGCCTTTCTCGCGGAACACGCGGGCGGAGTAGGCCGGATAGCTGCCGCGCGCCTGCACGTCGATAAAGAACAGGTTCTCACGGTCTTTCTCCAGCGCCATCCACACGTCTTCCGGCTTGCAGGAGTACGGATAGAAATTTCCGCCCGCCAGCATGCAGCCCACCTGGTTTTCCGGGTTCACCTCGTGGGCGATTTTGGTCGCCAGCGCGCTTGCCACCAGTTCGTGGTGCGCGGCCTGGTATTTCACCTGGTCTTCGTTTTCACCTTCTTCAAACACCAGCCCCGCGCCGGAGAACGGGCTGTGCAGCATGATGTTGATTTCGTTGAAGGTCAGCCAGTATTTCACCAGCCCGTTAAATTCTTCAAAGCAGGTGCGGGCGTAGCGGGCAAAGAAATCGACCATCTTACGGTTGCGCCACGAGCCATATTCCGTCACCAGGTGCATAGGCACGTCGAAGTGGCAAAGGGTGACCAGCGGCTCGATGTTGTACTTTTTGCACTCCTCGAACACCGCGCGGTAGAAGGCAATGCCCTCTTTATTCGGCAGCGGTTCGTCGCCGTTCGGGTAGAGGCGGCTCCAGGCAATGGAGGTGCGGAACACCGTAAAGCCCATCTCCGCCATCAGGGCGATGTCTTCTTTATAGCGATGGTAAAAATCAATCGCTTCGTGGCTCGGGTAGAACTCGTCGTCACGCAGCGAAAAACGCTTTTCCTTACCGATCTTCACCGCCAGGCGATTCGCCCCGTGGGGGATCATATCGACAGTCGTCAGTCCTTTGCCGCCTTCACGGTAAGCACCTTCACTCTGGTTGGCGGCAAGCGCGCCGCCCCATAAAAATCCTTGTGGAAAAACAGACATTCTTACCTCGCTTTCAATTTATGCTTTTGCTGCTTTGCTCTGTACCGGTGCGGTCTGCAGGGCGCGCGCTTTTTCGGCCTCGTCTTCAACCGGGATATCTTCAAACCCTAAAAGCAGGGTCAGAACAAACGACAGCACCACTGCCAGCCCCATCACGCCGAACACCCAGACGATGGTCATCGGGTTGGCCGGGTCGAAGAACTGCACGCTGGTGAACAGCCCGGGTGCCGCCATCGAATGGCTGGCAAGACCGGCCATGCCGGCGACCGCCCCGCAGATAAAGCCGCTGATCAGGCTCGCAATCAGCGGACGTTTCAGACGCACCGCCACGCCGTACAGGGCCGGTTCAGAGATCCCCGCCATAATGGCGGAGGCTGCCGCCGCCAGCGCCGTCTGGCGCAGCTCCGGGTTTTTGGTTTTCCACGCCACCGCCAGCGACGAGCCGCCGAGCGACAGGTTGGCACCGATTTCCGACGGCATCACCATCCCTTCTTTGCCCGTTTCGGCAATGGTCTGAATGATGGTCGGCGTAAACACGCGATGCATCCCGGTCATCACCAGCAGCGGCCAGAGCGCGCCCATGATGGCGACGGAGAGCCAGCCAAGGTAGCCGTGAATGGTGTAGACCAGCGCGGAGATGGCACTACCGATCCAGATCCCCAGCGGGCCAATCAGCACAATGGCGAGCGGGGCGGCAATCAGCACGATCAGCATCGGCTTGAGGAAGTTTTTCGTCACCGCCGGGGTAATGCGATCCACCCAGCGTTCGATGTATGACAGGCACCAGGTCATTACCAGCGCCGGGATCACCGTGTAGGTGTATTTCACCGCCGTAACCGGAATAAAGGCGAACTCAACGTGCTCTCCCTGCGCGGCTTTCGCCATCAGCTCGATAAAGCTCGGGTGCACCAGCACGCCCGCGATGGCGATGGCCAGCGACATGTTGGTTTTGAATTTCACCGCCGCCGAGGCCGCCACCATCAGCGGCAGGAAGAAGAAGGCGCCGTCGCCGATGACGGTCAGAATAGTGAGCGTCGGCGCGCCTTTTGGCAGTACGCCGGTCATCTCGAGGATCATCGCCAGCAGCTTGACCATCGAGCCACCGATGATCGCCGGGATCAGCGGGGACATGGTGCCGATCAGCGCGTCGAGGATCCCGGCGCCAATTCGGCGCAAGGTCATCTTCTGCGGACCTTCCGGTACTGCGGGCTGCAGGTCCGTGGGCAGCAGGCTCACCACTTCGCGGTACGCCTGTGAAACCGTATTGCCAATAATGACCTGGCACTGGTTGTCGTTGCGCACTACGCCGAGGACGCCGCTGATGCTTTTCAGGCGCGCTGCGTCGGTCAGGCTTTCGTCTTTCAGTACGAAACGCAGACGCGTCATGCAGTGGGTGACGGCGACGATGTTCTCTTTGCCGCCCAGCGCGCTGATAACGTCGTTCGCCAGCGCAGCGTAATTTTTGGCCATCGGATGTGATCCTGTTATTGTTGTGAGACATGTAGGAAACCGGTTCCACATAATCATCATGAGTTTCTGTGAATGAAACAAGATCGCTTTTTAACCATTTTTTCGTTTCGTGATGCAGATCGCAATGGAGTATCGAAAGCGTGATTTCACCGCTGCGACAATTTTTTTGCAGTGCAGTACACTGCGTTCCATCAGATTCAGACGGAATAACAACATGACCACGATGCTTGAAGTGGCGAAGCGGGCAGGCGTTTCGAAAGCGACGGTCTCCCGGGTGCTGTCGGGAAATGGCTACGTCAGCCAGGAGACCAAAGACCGGGTGTTTCAGGCCATTGAAGAGAGCGGCTATCGCCCGAATTTGCTGGCGCGCAACCTGGCAACCAAACGTACCCAGACGCTGGGACTGGTGGTGACTAACACCCTCTATCACGGCGTCTACTTTAGCGAACTGCTATTTCACGCCGCGCGCATGACGGAAGAAAAGGGGCGGCAGCTGATCCTCGCGGACGGCAAGCACAGCGCGGATGAAGAGCGCGAGGCGATCCAGTACCTGCTCGATATGCGCTGCGATGCGGTGATCATCTATCCGCGATTCCTGAGCGTCGAGGAGATGGACGAGATCGTTGAAAAGTGCGAGCAGCCCATAATGGTGCTCAACCGCCGCCTGCGGAAAAACAGCAGCCACTGCGTGTGGTCAGATCATAAAGCCTCCAGCCAGGAGGCGGTGTCGCAGCTGATTGCGAAAGGGCACCGGGAGATAGCGTTTATTACCGGCTCGCTGGATTCTCCCACCGGGGTTGAGCGTCTCTCCGGCTACAAGAACGCGCTGGCGCAGCACGGTATTCCGCTGCGCGAGGGCCTTATTGCGCAGGGGAAGTGGAACCCCGCCAGCGGCGCGGCGGCGGTTTCCGAACTGCTTGCTCGCGGCGAACGCTTTACGGCGCTGGTGGCGAGTAATGACGACATGGCAATCGGCGCCATGAAGCAGCTGCACGACAGCGGCGTGGCCGCGCCGGACGCGGTGTCGGTGATCGGTTTTGACGACGTGGCCATCGCGCCTTACATCGTGCCGTCGCTTTCCAGCGTGCGTATTCCGGTGACGGAGATGATCAAAGAGACCATCAGCCGCCTGATCTTCATGCTCGACGGCGGTGAGTTTAAGTATCAGCTAACCTTCTCCGGCGAACTTATCCTGCGCGACTCCGTTATTGACGGCCCGCACCGCTGATGTCGACAGCTGTCATCGTCATAAGTGACGATGACAGCGCCGCCGCAATTCTTAAATTCATATAAAATCAATAAGTTAATTATTGGCACGGTTTATGAATATCTCCGCGCATAACTGTAATGCTGGAGAAGCAGATGAACCGTTTTATTATGGCCGATGCCAGTAAGTGTATTGGTTGCCGTACCTGTGAAGTGGCGTGCGTGGTTTCCCATCAGGCGGAGCAGGACTGCGCGTCGCTCACCCCTGACACGTTCCTGCCGCGCATCCACGTCATCAAAGGCGTGAATATTTCTACCGCCGCCATCTGTCGCCAGTGCGAAGACGCACCGTGCGCGAACGTCTGCCCGAACGGGGCGATTAAACGTGAGAAAGGCTTTGTGCACGTAATGCAGGAGCGCTGCATTGGCTGCAAAACCTGCGTGGTCGCCTGCCCGTACGGCGCGATGGAGGTGGTTGTTCGTCCGGTAGTACGCAACAGCGGCATGGGGCTGAGCGTACGTGCGGACAAAGCCGAAGCCAACAAATGTGACCTGTGCTACCACCGCGATGCCGGCCCGGCCTGCATGGAAGCCTGCCCGACGCACGCGCTGGTCTGCGTGGATCGCGACAAGCTTGAGCAGATGAGTGCCGAAAAGCGCCGTCGCGCGGCATTCGACACGTCGTCATCGCTGCTGTTCTGATCCGCCATGAGCAGTAACGGTGTCCAGCTGCGCGTGCGCGGTAAGGTGCAGGGCGTGGGGTTTCGCCCCTTCGTCTGGCAGCTGGCGCAGGCGCTTCAGTTGACCGGTGACGTCTGCAATGATGGAGAGGGCGTGCTGGTGCGCCTCGCGGGTAATGGGGGGGCCTTTACCGCGAGGCTGCATCAGGACTGCCCACCGCTGGCACGCATTGACCACGTTGAAACGCAGCCGTTTACGTGGGCGCAGGTGCCGAAGGACTTTACCATCCGCCACAGCGCGGGCGGGGCGATGGACACGCAGATTGTCCCCGATGCCGCGACCTGTCCGGCGTGCCTGGCTGAAATGCGCGACCCCGACGAGCGCCGCTATCGCTATCCGTTCATCAACTGCACGCACTGCGGGCCGCGGTTTACCATTATCCGCGCGATACCCTATGACCGTCCGGCCACGTCAATGGCCGCATTTCCCCTCTGCGTGCCGTGCGAAGCGGAGTACCGTAACCCTGCTGACCGCCGCTTTCACGCCCAACCCGTAGCCTGCCCGGACTGCGGGCCAGCGCTGGAATGGCGCGCGGGCGACAACACCGCTTCCCGTGAGGCTGCGCTGAGCGCGGCGGTGGCGATGCTGAAAAGCGGCGGCATAGTCGCGGTCAAAGGGCTGGGCGGTTTTCATCTCGTCTGCGACGCGCGTAATCCGCAGTCGGTCGCGGCGCTTCGGGCACGCAAGCAGCGTCCCGCGAAGCCGCTGGCGGTGATGATCCCGAATGCGGACGGCGTGCCGGAGGCGATCCAGACGCTGTTACGCTCCTCCGCAGCGCCGATTGTGCTGACCCCAAAAGCCTCGCTTCCCGGATTTCCCGAAGGGATTGCACCCGGGCTCGATTGTATTGGCATCATGCTTCCCGCTAATCCGCTGCAACACCTGCTGATGATGGACTGCCAGCGCCCGCTGGTGATGACTTCCGCCAACCTCAGCGGCAGACCGCCTGCCATGACCAACCAGCAGGCGCTGGATGAACTCGGCGACATCGCGGACGGCTTCCTGCTGCACAACCGCGATATCCTGCAACGAATGGATGATTCAGTGATGGATCGGGACGGCGCGATGCTTCGCCGCGCGCGCGGTTTTGTGCCGGATGCCGTCGCGTTGCCTGCGGGTTTTGAGAATATCCCCGCCATGCTATGCACCGGCGCGGAGATGAAAAACACCTTCTGCCTGGTGCGTGGCAGCCAGGCGGTGCTGAGCCAGCATTTTGGCGATCTCGGTAACGAGGGCGTCGAAGCACAGTGGCGCGGCGCGCTCTCGCTGATGCAGAAAATTTACGCCTTTCAGCCGAAGCGCGTGGTGTGCGATGCCCATCCGGGGTACCACACACAACAATGGGCGCAGGCGCAGGGGCTGCCGGTCGAAACCGTACTGCACCATCACGCCCATGCGGCGGCGTGCCTGGCGGAGAACGGCTGGCCGCTCGACGGCGGGGACGCGATTGCCCTGACGCTGGACGGGATCGGCATGGGCGAGAACGGCGCGCTGTGGGGTGGGGAGTGCCTGCGGGTGAGCTATCTCGCGTGCGAGCGTCTGGGCGGGCTGCCTGCCGTTGCGCTGCCGGGGGGCGATCTGGCGGCGCGGCAGCCGTGGCGCAATCTGCTCGCCCACTGCCTGGCGTTTGTCCCTGACTGGCAGCAGTACCCGGAAACGCGCGCGGTTCAGCGTCAACACTGGCCGCTGCTGGCAACGGCGATCCGGCGCGGCATCAACGCGCCGCAGGCCTCGTCCTGTGGTCGCCTGTTTGATGCGGTCGCCTGCGCGCTGGGTATTGAAACCCAATCCTGGGAAGGTGAAGCGGCCTGCCGGCTGGAAGCGCTGGCCTCGCAGTGCGCGGGCGTCGACCATCCGGTGACGTTGTCTGTCGATAACCTCGCGCTTTTCTGGCAGCAGTGGCTGGCCTGGCAGGCGGATCCCTGCGAGCGCGCGTGGGCGTTTCACGACGCGCTGGCAAAAGGGCTGGCGGAACTCGCCGCGCTCCATGCCCGACGCCTGTCGCTGTCGACAATCTGTCTCAGCGGCGGCGTGCTGCACAACCGTCTGCTGCGCGCGCGCCTGCATCATTATCTTTCTGATTTTACGCTTCTTTTTCCTTCGCGCCTGCCCGCAGGTGACGGAGCGATCTCCTTCGGGCAGGCGGCGATCGCCGCCGCCCGGTCATGTTCACAAAGGACTTAAAATGTTACGACTCTTACGCAATGAACCTCGCGCCGCGCTTCTGCTGCTGGCTCTGGTAATGGCAAACCTGCTGGCCTGGGGATGGGCATGGCACGCCTTTAGCGGCAGCACGGCGCTGATGGCCGCCAGCCTGCTGGCGTGGTGCTACGGGCTGCGTCACGCGGTGGACGCTGACCACATTGCGGCCATTGATACCGTGACGCGTAAGATGATGCAGCAGGGCAAACGTCCGTCCGGCGTGGGGGCGTGGTTCTCGCTGGGGCACTCCACCATCGTGGTGCTGGCCTCCATTGCTATCGCCGCGACCGCGACGGCGTTTCAGAAAAACATGGAATGGTTCCACGAAACCGGCAGCCTGATCGGCACCGCGGTTTCCGCCACCTTCCTGCTGGCGATGGCGCTGGTGAACATGGTGATCCTGCGCGGCGTCTGGCGCAGTTTTCAGGCGCTGAAACAGGGGAGGCCCGTGCAGGGCGACATCATGCTCCCTGCCCAGGGTGGCGTCATGAACTGGCTGTTTGGCAAAACCTTCCGCCTGGTGAATAAAAGCTGGCAGATGTACCTGGTCGGTTTCCTGTTTGGCCTCGGCTTTGACACGGCCACCGAGATTGGCGTGCTGGGGATCTCTGCCGCCAGCGCGTCAAGCGGGATGTCGGTGTGGTCAATCATGGTCTTCCCGGCGCTCTTCGCCAGCGGCATGGCGCTGGTGGATACCCTCGATAACCTGTTGATGGTTGGTGCCTACGGCTGGGCGTTCAACAAGCCGCAGCGCAAGCTCTACTACAACATGACCATCACCGGCACCTCCGTGGTGGTGGCGCTGTTTATCGGCGGGCTGGAAGCGCTGGGTCTGCTGATGGACAAATTTGCCCTCAGCGGCGGCGTGTGGGATCTGATTGGCGCGGTAAACGACAATCTTGGCAACGCCGGGTTTGTGGTGGTCGGGCTGTTTGTCGCCTGCTGGCTGATCTCCATGGTCAACTACCGCTGGCGCGGCTACGACGCGCTGGTGGTACGTTCCTGAACCGGCTACTGCACGGCGCAACCTCCGCGTCTTCCTCAATGGCTGGCGCATAGCGGCATACCGATAAAAAAGTTGCTGAAAATGTAGGACTTTTGCGGAATAAATATATTCCGCATTCTTCTCTTGTGTGAAATAACGAGAAAGATAATTGAGTTATTTATAAAAATTCGCCATGATTTGCCTCCTGCTGATGATGTCTTTTCAGACTGAGTCGGCTGCCAATAATAAAACAGGATGATGTTTTTAAGCTGTTTCATATTAAAGCATTTACGAAAATAATAAATAAGGGATTGATGGCGATGATATATCTGCTTTGCATTTATTTGATGAATAGAATGCGTAAGAAAAAGCCCCTGAATATCGGGGCGGTGAATAATAAAATTCAAAGGTTAAGTCAGCGTAGACTCGTTGTTGGCCGGGTAAACGAAGCGCCGCCCGGCAACGCGAGTGTTAAGCAGGTAACAGTTTCAGCAGAGCGAAAGCCTCCTTCATCCGGTCTTCACTAACCACAAAAGCGCGAATCTGACCCTCGTTATCCGCGCCGCGCGCGACCATTCCCTGCGGTTCGAGGGTAATTTGCCAGTTCAGATCCTGACGCTGCGTTTCACCGGCAAGATGCAGCGGTAATTCCGGCGTTTTGACTTTAATCAGCATGGCGGGTAATTTCAGCGGCGCGCTGCCGCCGAGCAAATTTTTCGCCAGATACATCGCGCTTAATTGAATTGGCTGTAAAAATGGCAGTACCTGACCGTTAATTTCAGCGCAGTCACCTAACGCGTAAATATCGGGCTGGCTGGTTTGCAGGTAGCTATTTACCTTCACGCCACGCTGTATTTCGGCGCCTGCGCGATGCGCCAGCGCGGTTTCCGGGCGCAGGCCCGTTGCCGCGATTACCACATCCACCTCAACGCAGCGGCTGCGGTCGAGCGTGGCACGAATGCCGCCTTCGGTTTTGCTCAGGCTTTGCAGCTGCGATTTCAACAGCAGATGCACCCCCATGTCGGTCAGGTGATGCTGTAAGCGACTGCTTACTTCTGCTGGCATCAGCGACGACAGAATACTTGCCGCGTGGTCGACCAGAGTCACGGATTTACCCGCCCGGCAGAAATCCATCGCCAGCTCGGTGCCTATCAGCCCGCCGCCGACAATCATCACGCGCTGTGCGTCGCGAAGCGCCGTTTCGCTGGCCTGATACTCCTGCTGGCTGTTGAGGGTGAGCATCAGCTCGCGGCCTTCAACCGGCGGCACAAACGCAGAAGCACCCGTGGCCAGCACCAGTCTGTCGTACTGCCAGCTTTTCTCTTTTGCTTTCACCACGCGGGCGGCGGCGTCGATATCGGTGACCCAGGTGTACGGGAACAGGCGCAGGTTAAACTGCTCTGCGAACTCCCCCGCCGTCTGGCGGGTGAGGTCTTCGGCGCGCTGATTCTGACTAATGACGTGGCTTAGATCGGGCTTGTTGTACTCGTCCATGCTGTCGGCGGCAATCACCGTCAGCGGCACGCTGGCATCCTGCTTGCGGATGTTTTTCACCAGCTGGCGGGCGGCAAAGCCCGAGCCGATGATGACGATACCGTTGTTCATTTTGCCTCCGTACCCAGTTCGTCAAAGACGTCTTTACCGAGTGAACACTCCGGGCAGAGGAAGTTGTCCGGCACGTCGCGCCACGGCGTGCCCGGCGCAACGTCCTGCAGCGGCTCGCCCAGCGCCGGGTCGTAAATCCACTGGCAGACGCTGCACTGCATGCGCGGGCCGAGATCGGCGCCTGCCGCGGCGACACAGGCGCAGGCTTCCTGCTGTTCGGTGGGTTTGGCTGCCGCTTCCGGCAGCGGAGCGAGCGCCCACTGACGTGCAATGTCGCGGCCGTGCTGGCGGCAGATTTCGAGCGCGTCGATATCCGGCCGCCATTTCGCTTTCAGGCTGAGGGACATCTCAAAACCGGCATCCTGCAGGCGAGTAGACAGACGGTCTACCGCGCCGCCGCTCCAGCCGTGGGAGCCAAAGGCGCTGGCGCGCTTGTTGCGAAAACGCAGGCCGGTCATCTCTTCTACCAGACCGGCAATTTTCGGCATCATCACGTTGTTCATGGTGGAGGTGCCCACCAGCACGCCCTTAGAGCGGAACACGTTGGTCAAAACCTCATTCTTATCGCTGCGCGCCACGTTGAAGATTTTCACCGCCACGTTGGGGTCCACTTCGTTGATGCCCTGGGCAATGGCGTCCGCCATCATGCGGGTATTGTTGGACATGGTGTCGTAGAAAATAGTGATGCGGTCTTCCTGATAGTCCGCCGCCCATTTCAGGTAGAGCTCCACAATCTGGGTGGGATTTTCACGCCACACCACGCCGTGGGAGGTAGCAATCATCTCCACCGGCAGGTTAAAGCCGAGGATCTCGGTGATTTTTGGCGTCACCAGACGGCTGAACGGGGTCAGGATGTTGGCGTAGTAGCGCTGACACTGCTCGAAGAGTTCGGTCTGGTCCACTTCGTCGTTGAACAGGCGCTCGTCGCAGTAGTGCTGGCCGAAGGCGTCGTTGCTGAACAGCACCGCGTCGCCGGTCATGTAGGTCATCATGCTGTCCGGCCAGTGCAGCATCGGCGTTTCTACGAAGATCAGCTGCTTGCCGTTGCCGATATCCAGCGCGTCGCCGGTTTTCACTGTGTGGAAGTTCCACTCCGGATGGTGGTGGTGGCCGTTGATCGAGTCAATGGCGTTGGTGGTGCAGTAGATAGGCGTGTTCGGAATGTAAGACATCAGCTCGGTCAGCGCACCGGCGTGATCTTCTTCCGCGTGGTTGATGATGATGTAGTCGATGGCGTCCAGGTCGATTTCGCTGCGCAGGTTCTGCACGAACTCGCGGCTGAACTTGTGATCGACGGTATCGATCAGCACGTTTTTTCCTTCGCGGATGAGATAGCTGTTGTAGCTGCTGCCGCGCAGCGTTTTGTATTCCGTCCCGTGGAAATCGCGCACTTCCCAGTCACGTTGCCCCACCCAATGAATGTTATTTTTAACCAGAATAGACATAGCAACCTCTACGTAATACAGCATTTTCAAATAAGATGGTTTGGCTATATCAAGTTGCGTGCCAGTTTTTAATTGATTGATTTTACTTAGTTAATATTTTTGTGATCCGTAATGGGTAGTCATTATGACTATCAAAATTAGTGTCAATATGACAATATTCATTGTCAAAATGACAGCGAGGTCACTATGAGCTTTTCCGTAGACGTGCTGGCGAAGATCGCCATTGAGCTGCAGACCGGTATCGGCCATCAGGACCGCTTTCAGCGGCTGATCTCCACGCTGCGCCACGTGCTTGAGTGCGATGCGTCCGCGCTGCTGCGCTACGAGGGGCGGCAGTTTATTCCGCTGGCTATCGACGGGCTGGCGAAGGACGTGCTCGGACGGCGTTTTACCCTAGAGGGCCATCCGCGTCTGGAAACTATCGCCCGTGCGGGTGACGTGGTGCGTTTCCCGGCGGACAGCGACTTGCCCGACCCGTACGACGGGTTGATTCCCGGACAGGAGAGCCTGAAGGTGCACGCCTGTATTGGCCTGCCGCTGTTTGCCGGACAAAACCTGATTGGCGCACTGACCCTCGACGGCCTGTCGCCGGACCAGTTCGACACCTTTAGCGACGAAGAGCTGCGCCTGATTGCCGCCCTGGCCGCCGGGGCGCTAAACAATGCCCTGCTGATTGAACAGCTGGAGAGCCAGAACATTCTTCCCGGCAGCCCGGCGGCGTTTGAGCAGGTGACGCACACGGAGATGATCGGCCTTTCTCCGGGCATGGCGCAGCTCAAAAAAGAGATTGAGATTGTCGCCGCCTCAGATTTAAACGTGCTGATCTTCGGGGAAACCGGCACCGGTAAGGAGCTGGTCGCGAAGTCCATTCACGAAGCGTCGCCGCGCGCGGTGAACCCGCTGGTGTACCTCAACTGCGCCGCGCTGCCGGAAAGCGTGGCGGAAAGCGAGCTGTTTGGTCACGTTAAAGGGGCGTTTACCGGGGCCATCAGCAACCGCAGCGGTAAGTTCGAAATGGCCGATAACGGCACGCTGTTTCTGGACGAAATCGGCGAGCTCTCCCTGTCGCTGCAGGCCAAGCTGCTGCGCGTGCTGCAGTACGGCGACATCCAGCGCGTGGGGGATGACCGCAGCCACAGAGTAGACGTTCGCGTGCTGGCGGCGACCAACCGCGACCTGCGTGAAGCGGTGCTGGCCGGGCAGTTTCGCGCCGACCTGTTTCATCGCCTGAGCGTGTTCCCGCTTACCGTGCCGCCTCTGCGCGAGCGCGGGGACGACGTGGTGCTGCTGGCGGGCTTTTTCTGCGAGCAGTGCCGTCTCAGGATGGGGCTTTCCCGCGTGGTGCTGAGCCCGGGTGCGAGGTCGCATCTGTTGAGCTACGGCTGGCCGGGCAACGTGCGCGAGCTGGAGCACGCGATCCACCGCGCGGTGGTGCTGGCGCGGGCGACGCGTTCGGGTGACGAAGTAGTGATCCACGCGCGTCATTTTGCGCTGCAGGATGAAACCGCACCGGCAATCGCCCTGGTAGTACCCGAGATAACGAATGAAAATCTGCGTGAAGCCACGGAGGCGTTTCAGCGTCAGATGATTACCCGCGCGCTGGAGCAGAATAACCGCAGCTGGGCGGCGTGCGCGCGGGCGCTGGAGATGGACGTCGCCAACCTGCACAGGCTGGCGAAGCGTCTGGGACTGAAGGGTTAGATAATTCCGGCCTGATAGAAGTCCTGCAGGTTGATGGCACCGCACAGCCTGCCGGCATCATCCACCACCGGCGCGGCGGTGATTTTGCGCTTCATCAGCACCTCTTTGGCTTCAATGGCGCGGCTCTCGGCGTTCAGCGTCAGCCCGCCTTTGGTCATGGCGTCCGACACGTTGGTTTCCAGCCTGCCGCCGCCCACCAGCCAGCGGCGCAGGTCGCCGTCGGTGAACACGCCCTTGACGCTCCCGTTGTCATCGCACACCGCAACCAGCCCCAGACCGGTGCGGCTCAGCTCCAGCATCGCGTCCATGACGCTGGTATCGAGTTTGACCTGCGGAATGGCATCGTCGGTGCGCATCAGGTGGTGAACCTTGTTGAGCAGGCGTGCGCCGAGCGCGCCCGCCGGATGCGAACGGGCGAAATCTTCTTCGTTAAAGCCGCGCGCCTGCATCACCGCCATTGCCAGCGCGTCGCCCATCATTAGGGTGTTAACGGTGCTGGAGGTTGGGGCGAGGTGCATCGGACAGGCTTCGCGCTCAACGGAAATATCCAGCGTCGCTTTGGCGGCCAGCGCCAGCGGCGAGCGGGATTTCCCGGTCATCGCCAGCAGGGCGACCGATTTTTCCTGCAGGCGCGGAATAATCAGATCCAGCTCTTTGGCCGAACCGGAGTAGGAGATAAACAGCATCACGTCGCGGCTTTCAATCATCCCCAGATCGCCGTGCAGCGCCTCTGCCGGATGCACGAAGAACGCCGGGGTGCCGGTGCTGGCGAGCGTCGCGGCAATCTTTTTGCCGATATGGCCGGATTTACCGATGCCCGCCACGATCACTTTGCCTTCGCAGTGGATAATGGTGTTGGCGGCGCGGACAAAATCCTCGCCCAGACGTTCCGGCAGGCGGCTGGCTTCCTGCAGTTCCAGCATCAGCGTCTGGCGGCCCGTTTCTAACAGAAAATCACTCATCTCTTTCTCCGGTTACGATCACGTCGATTCCTTTCTCTTCCAGCGCTTTCCTGAACGCCGGGTCGATACCCGCGTCGGTAATCAGCTTATCAACGCTTTCAAGGCTACAGACAATGTTGGGGCTTTTGCGGCCAAACTTCGACGAGTCTGCCATCAAAATCACTTCCCGGGCGGCGTTGCACATCGCTTTACTGACGCTGAACACCTCGTTGAACGTTGTCACGCCTGCGTTCAGGTCGATGCCGTCGGTGCCCATAAACAGTTTATCAAAGCTGAAGTGCTCGAAGGCATTCTCCGCCAGCTGGCCGTGAAACGACGCCGATTTTTTGCGGAAGGTGCCGCCGGGCATCAGGATGGTCTGCTCGCTGTCGAACTCCGACAGGGCGTTGACGATGTGCAGGCTGTTGGTCATCACCGTGATGTTGTTAAAGCGGCTGAGCAACGGGATCATCTGCAGGACGGTGCTGCCTGCATCCAGAATGATGGAATCGCCATCGTGGATAAATTTGACGGCGGCTTCGGCAATCAGCGCTTTCTGGTGGGTATTGATCAGCGTTTTGTGATCGATAGGCGGGTCGGCTTCGTCCTTATTGAGCACCACGCCGCCGTAGGTTCGAATGACGGCGCCAGAGTTTTCGAGCAATACCAGGTCCTTGCGTATTGTCGTGCCGGTGGTGTCAAAGTAGTGGGCCAGATCCTCTACCGAGCATTTTCCCTGTTTTTGCAGATGCTCGAGAATGGCCGCCTGCCGCTGACGAGGTTTCATAGGCGCTTCGTTCCTTAGGTTGCGAAATGATAATTTCGCAAGTCTATAGCTTTCACAACGAAATTATCCATGTTTCAGATTAAGCGCTAATGATAGTGCATTCTGACAGAGTGGATCATGGGGAAAGATCACATCGGGCCGTAATTCCTGCAGCGAAATGCCGTCGATTGCCTGGATTTTCGCCGGGCGGGCGAAGACGGTTATACCGCGCATGACGAGCGAATCGCAGACGCGGTTGTTTTCATCCATCGCAATCGCCACCACTACGCGCGGCTTAAATCGGCCGCCGGACCGCCCGACGCCCACGCGGCCTTTCTGACACAGGGCATCAAACGCCCGGTTAAACTGGTGGATCTGCCAGCCGCCAAACGCCATCTGGCAAATCCAGGCGAGGGCGGCGACGGTGATGAGTGCGGTGACCATATCGGCTCCTTGTTTTGTTCCCTCTCCCGGTGGGAGAGGGCTGGGGTGAGGGCATCAGGCCGCTCGATCAGAACATCACCTGCCCGCCGGTCACGTTAATCGACTGCCCGGTGCAGTACGAGGCTTTCGGGCTGGCGTAAAACAGCAGCATGTTCAGCACGTCCTGATAATCGCACCCGCGCTTCAGCGGCACTTTATCGATGTAGTACTGCTCCACTTCCTCGGCCTTGATGCCGAGCTTGGTGGCGTACTGCGGCAGCAGGGACTGGAACATCGGTGATTTCAGCAGGTTGCCCAGCATCAGCGAATGCACGGTAATGCCGTACTCGGCCAGATCCAGCGCCAGAGACTGCGTTAGCCCCACGCCGCCAAACTTCGCCGCGCTGTAGCCGGAGTTATGCTTGCTGCCCACTTTCCCTGATTTGGAGTTGATCTGAATGATGCGCCCCTGAACGCCGTCGCGGATCATCAGACGGGAAAACTCGCGGGCGCAGAGGAAATAGCCCACCAGGTTCACCTGCAGCGAACGGTCAAAATCCCCCAGCTCGAAATCGCTGATAAAGGCCGCTTTCGCAATCCCCGCGCTGTAGACCAGCAGGTCGGTACGCCCAAAAATCTCGTCCACGCCGCGGGCCAGCGCCATCACGCTCTGCTCGCTGGTGGCGTCGGCACCAAACCCGTACGCCATCCCTTCACCAAACTCGGTGTTAATGGTGTCCGCCACGCGGGCGGCTTTTTCACTCTGAATGTCCACTACCGCCACGCGGTAGCCCTCTGCGGCAAGCCCACGGCAGAGGAACTCGCCTAAGGTTTGTCCTCCACCAATGACAACGGCAACCTGACTCATGTGTTTCTCCTTAATTACGCAACAAATTTTAACGTGCAGCCTGGGGTGACAGCCTGCGGAACCGGGCCCGCCACGTGAACCGTGCCGGGATATTCGGCCTGCGGCTGGCCGTCGAAACGCAGGGTGATGTGCCCCAGCTCGCGCAGATTTTGCTCGGCCACGTCGCCCACGGCGGTGACGGCATAGCGCTCCTCGCCCAGCTCAAGCTGGCTTCCTGCCTTCAGCTCACCGTTCAGCTCGCCGTGGCAGTGGATAAAGCAAAACTCTTCGATATCCGCCGGGGCGCCTTCGCGGAAGGTGATCAGCATCTGGTCGCTCAGCGCGTCGGCAGCGCTCTGGCCGATGCGGGTAATGGTGGTCTGGTATATGACGGTCATCGCAGGAACCTCTTATTGATAAATAAAGCCGGAGACAAACCAGGCAATCAGCACCGTCGGCGCGCCCGTCAGGAAGCGACTGACCAGCACAGACGGCACGCCCACGCGCACGGTGTCCTGGCGCGCTTCCGCCAGCGACAGCCCAACGGGGATGAAGTCGCACGCCGCCTGGGCGTTAATGGCAAACAGGGCGGGCAGGGCGAGGTGCGGAGGGATGTTCCCCAGACCAATCTGCACGCCAATCAGCACGCCGATGACCTGGGCAATCACCGCGCCCGGGCCGAGGAACGGCGACAGCAGCGGGAAGGAGCAGATCAGCGCCAGCGTCACCAGCCCGAGCGGATGGCTGGCGAGCGGGGCGAGGCCGTGGGCAATCCAGTCGCCCAGGCCGGACGCCATGATGATGCCGATCAGCGCCGAGACGAACGCCATAAACGGCAGGATGGTTTTCAGCACCGTGTCGATGGTGTCGCGCCCGGACTGGAACAGCACCGCCACGGCGGAACCCATGCCCATCCCGACCTTCGCCAGCAGGCCGTCGCTCTGCTCGGTGATCTTCTTGCTGGTGTCGTACTCGCGCGGGGCCGCTTTTTGCGGCGCGGCAGTGTCATTCACCAGCGTGATGTTGTCCTCCTTCACGCCTGAGACGTAAATGTCCTCAAGGATGTACTGCGCCAGCGGGCCGGATTTTCCGGTGGAGTGAATATTCACCGTCGGAATGCGGCGCTTCGGATAGATACCGCAGCGCAGCGTGCCGCCGCAGTCGATCACCGCCACGCCGATTTCCGCTTCCGGCGGCTCGCCTTCCTTGAAGCCGTCGACCGCTTCCCAGCCGGTCAGCTCGCGCAGCCTGTCGACGATAGCCGGGCGCGTGCCTGCGGTGATGTAGACGATCTTTTTGCCTTCGGTGGCGTCGAACTCCAGCGGGCCGCCCCAGCCGCCCGTGCCTTTCTCAATGCGGATCCGGTTCATGCTGTGGCTCCTGAAAGATGGACTTTCTGCTCAAGCTGGATGCCCATTTTTTTCTCAAAAATGGCGGTGGTGAGGTCGGTCACCCAGCCGCGGAAGAAGTTGGTAACCAGGCCAACCAGCAGGTAGCTCACCGCCAGCGGGCCGAGCGGCAGGCCAAGTGTGGTGAGACCGCTGGCGATCCCTAGATAGACGAACAGCTCGCCGGGGTTAATGTGCGGGAACAGGCCGTTCATGGAATGGCAGCTGTAGGAGGCGGCGGCGTAGTAGCTCGGCTTGTACTTTTCCGGCATGAAGCGGCCGAGGCTTAAGGTCATCGGGTTGCAGAACACGAAGGTACCGATGAACGGCAGTACCAGGTAGCGGGACAGCGGATTCCCGGCACAGCGCTGGGCGAAGCGTTCAATGCGCTGCTGGCCGATAAAGTTGATCAGCGCGTTCATGATCACCAGCAGGCTGATCAGCAGGGGCAGGATCCCGGTCACCATGCCGGTGAACACTTCTCCGCCTTTCTGAAACAGCCCGATGAACCACTCGGCGCCGTGGGTGATGGTTTCTATCATTCTTCTCTCCTGTGGGTCTTTTTTGTTTTTGTCTGACTGGGCTAATAATAATCACTTTGAAAGGTTTTAAAGTGTTAATTGGATCTCACAATGAAAGAAAAATGGATTATTTTGAAAGTTTATTGATGGGGGGAATGATTTTAGGTGGAAAAAAGCGCGGATTTGCGTGAGGGAGGCGCGTACCGCTTCCTTGAGGTGTTGCGGATGCTTTACCATACTGGGTTCTTATCGAACCCGTTAAATGGATGTCTCATGTTCAAGCGTCGTTATGCAGCGCTGTTGCCTGCGCTTATTCTGCTGTCTGCCTGTAGTAGCAAACCTAAGACCGAAGCCGTTCAGCAAACGGCAGGCGCGCCTTCCGGAGGATTCCTGCTGGAGCCGCAGCACAATATGATGCAGATGGGCGGCGACTTCGCGAATAACCCGGCGGCCGAGCAGTTCATCGATAAAATGGTGAGCAAACACGGCTTTGACAGACAGCAGCTGCACGAAATTTTGTCTCAGGCCAAGCGTCTGGACTACGTGCTGCGCCTGATGGACAGGCAGGCGCCGACGGCCCAGGTGCCGAGCGGGCCGAACGGCGCGTGGCTGCGCTACCGCAAACAGTTCATTACCCCGGACAACGTGCAAAACGGCGTGGTGTTCTGGAATCAGTATGAAGATGCGCTCAACCGCGCGTGGCAGGTGTACGGCGTACCGCCAGAAATCATCGTCGGGATTATCGGCGTGGAAACCCGCTGGGGCCGCGTGATGGGGAAAACCCGCATCCTCGACGCGCTGGCGACGCTCTCCTTTAACTACCCGCGCCGCGCGGAGTATTTCTCTTCCGAGCTGGAAACCTTCCTGCTGATGGCGCGCAGCGAGCAGGACGATCCGCTCGATCTGAAAGGGTCGTTTGCCGGCGCGATGGGCTACGGCCAGTTTATGCCGTCCTCCTATAAGCAATATGCCGTCGATTTTAACGGGGATGGTCATATCAACCTGTGGGATCCGGTGGATGCCATCGGCAGCGTGGCGAACTACTTCAAAGCGCACGGCTGGGTGCCGGGCGGCCAGGTTGCCGTTCAGGCAAACGGCGAGGCGTTTGGCCTGGAAAACGGCTTTAAAACCAAATACAGCGTTGCACAGCTGACGGCGGCAGGCTTAACGCCGACGCAGCCGCTGGGCAATGTCGATCAGGTGAGTCTGCTGCGTCTGGATGTGGGAACCGGTTATCAGTACTGGTACGGCATGCCGAACTTCTACACCATCACCCGCTATAACCACAGCACCCACTATGCGATGGCCGTATGGCAGCTGGGGCTGGCGGTATCGCAGGCCCGCGTGCCGGCGGCGTCTCCGTTTAGTCAGTAAGTCATCTTATTCCCCCTCTCCCCGTGGGAGAGGGCTGGGGTGAGGGCACCCGCCCTCACCTATTTCCTGCAGAAACATTTCGCCACACTCCCTTTTCACACCCGCCATTTACATCTTAACCGCCTTTCATTATTGTTATGTTATAACATTTGATTTGGTATCGACATGTCAACGTCCCTTTTTTCTCTGTCTGCTCTGGTTCGGCTTTTGCTGGCGCTGGTGCTGGTTGTCTTTATCGGGCTGGCCGTGCGCTGGGCGGTGGCATTGCCATGATCGTGATGAATGAACTGGTCGCGGGTTATGAACGCCAGCCGATTACGCGGCCCCTCTCGGGCACCATTGAACGCGGAAGCATGACCGCCATTATCGGCGCTAACGGCTGCGGGAAATCCACGCTGCTAAAAACGCTGGCGGGGTTTATTCCTCCCGTCAGCGGCGGCTTCCGCTGGCAGGGTAAGCGACCGGTAATCGGCTGGCTGGCACAGCGTCACGCGCTGGAGGCGCAGTTTCCGCTGACCGTACAGGACGTAGTAAGCATGGGCTGCTGGCCGGGCATTTCGCTTTTTTCCGGGTTTCGTCGCGAAACGCGGCTGCGCATTGCCAGCGCGCTTGAGCGCGTCGGGCTTGAGTCCATGGCGTTATCCACCATTGATGAACTCTCCGGCGGTCAGTTTCAGCGCATGCTGTTTGCCCGCGTCCTGGTGCAGCAGGCGCCGCTGGTGATGCTGGATGAACCCTTTACCGGGGTCGATGAAGCCACCTGCAGCGTGCTGATGGATTTGATGCTGGAGATGTATATGCAGGGGCAAACGCTGCTCGGGGTACTGCACGACAGCGAGCGCGTGTCGCGCCATTTCCCGCAAACCCTGCGGCTGGATGCTGACGTTCCCCAGTGGAAAACCGAGCGGGTGAGGGTGGCATGATCTGGCATCTCTTTTTTCAGCCGTTTATTGAGTACGGCTTTATGCGTCGCGCGCTGGTGGTTTGCCTGGCGCTCTCCGTCAGCACCACCGCGCTCGGCGTGTTTCTTCAGCTGCGTCGGATGAGCCTGATGGGCGACGCCCTTTCTCACGCCATTTTGCCGGGTGTCGCCGTGGGGTATTTGCTCAGCGGTATGTCGCTGCTGGCGATGAGTATTGGCGGTTTTATCGCGGGAATTACCGTGGCGCTGCTGGCCGGTCTGGTCAGTCGACGCACGCCGCTGAAAGAAGATGCGAGCTTTGCCGGGTTTTATCTTGGCTCGCTGGCGCTGGGGGTCACGCTGGTGTCGCTGCGCGGGTCGAATGTCGATCTGCTGCATCTGCTGTTTGGCTCCATCCTCGCCGTGGACAACGACGCCGCGCTGTTTGTTACGGGCGTTTGTATGTTCACCCTTATCACGCTGGCGCTGTTTTATCGCGGGCTGGTCACAGAAGCGTTTGATACCGCCTGGCTCCAGGTGAACGCCCGCTGGCTGCCTGGCCTGCTGCACGGACTGTTTCTGGCGCTGCTGGTGCTTAACCTGGTGGCCGGTTTTCAGGTGCTCGGCACGCTGATGGCCGTCGGACTGATGATGCTTCCGGCCGTGGCGGCCCGCTGTTGGGTGCGCACGTTACCTGCCTTACTCCTGATGGCGGGTATCAGCGGTATCTTCTGCGCATGGTTGGGGTTGAGCCTCTCCTGGGCGATGAGCCTACCGGCCGGGCCATCCATCGTGCTCACCGCCAGCGCGCTGTTCTTTATTTCCATTTTACTGGGCACGCGAAGCAGGCTCGCTGGCAGCCTGCGGGCGTATTTTTAACGCAAGGGGAAACGATGAAACGTACAGGATTTGTAGTGGCGCTCGCGCTGGGGATGATGTCGCACGGCGTGATGGCGAAAACGCTGAATGTGGTCACCAGCTTTTCGATACTGGGGGATATCACGCAGGAGGTAGGGGGCGACCATGTGAACGTGACGACGCTGGTCGGGCCGGACGGCGATCCGCATACCTTCGAACCATCGCCGAAAGACAGCGCGGCCCTGAGCAAGGCTGATGTGGTGGTGGTGAACGGCCTGGGGCTGGAGGGCTGGCTTGACCGTCTGGTGAAAGCCTCCGGGTTCAAAGGGCAACTGGTTGTCGCCTCAACAGGAGTGAAAACCCACACGCTTGAGGAAGATGGAAAGACTGTGACCGATCCCCATGCGTGGAACAGCGCGGCGAACGGGGCGCTCTATGCGCAAAACATTCTGAACGGGCTGGTGAAAGCCGATCCTGAGGACAAAGCCGCGCTGGAAGCCTCTGGCAAAACGTATATCGCGCAGCTCAGCCAGCTGGATAACTGGGCCAAAACGTGCTTTAGCCAGATCCCGCCGGCGAAGCGTAAAGTGCTGACCAGCCATGACGCGTTCGGCTATTTCAGCCGCGCCTACGGCGTGACGTTTATGGCGCCGCAGGGGCTGTCGTCTGAGAGCGAAGCCAGCGCGGCGCAGGTCGCCGAGATTATCAATCAGATCAAAGCCGACGGCGTGAAAACCTGGTTCATGGAGAATCAGCTAGATCCGCGTCTGGTGAAACAGATTGCGTCGGCGACGGGCGCGCAGCCCGGGGGTGAGCTTTACCCCGAAGCGCTGTCGGCAAAAGGTGGGGTGGCTGACACCTACGTTAAGGCGTTTCGTCACAATGTGCACACCCTCGCTGACAGCATGAAATAACCTTTCCACCGCCGGTGCGTCCGTACCGGCTTTTTTCTGAAGCCCCCTCGTAAAACCTGAAGTGCATCCCCACATCTGACGAGAAAGTGCTATCTTGTGCAGCACGTTTTTCTGATGCCTGGAGCGAGAATGACTGACCATGAATTGATGCAGCTTAGCGAGATCGTTGGCCTTGCGTTGAAGCAGCGTGGCGCGACAATCACCACTGCGGAATCCTGCACCGGCGGCTGGGTGGCGAAAGCGATTACCGATATTGCCGGCAGTTCCGCCTGGTTTGAACGCGGTTTTGTGACCTACAGTAACGAAGCTAAAGCACAGATGATTGGCGTGCGTGAATCAACGCTTGAACAGCATGGCGCGGTCAGCGAACCGGTGGTAATCGAGATGGCCATTGGTGCGCTCAAAGAGGCGCGCGCAGATTACGCGATTTCCATTAGCGGCATTGCGGGTCCGGACGGCGGCAGCGACGTGAAGCCTGTCGGCACCGTCTGGTTTGGGTTCGCCACCTCCAAAGGGGAAGGGATCACCCGCCGGGAGTGCTTCAGCGGCGATCGCGAAAGCGTGCGTCGTCAGGCAACCGTTTATGCGTTAAAAACGCTCTGGCAACAATTTCTACAAAACACTTGATACTGTATGACCATACAGTATAATTGCACCAACAGAACAGAAATCCACGGTGAAGCACAGTCGCTTCTCCCGGCATGACAGGAGTAATAATGGCTATCGACGAAAACAAACAGAAAGCGTTGGCGGCAGCACTGGGCCAGATCGAAAAGCAATTCGGTAAAGGCTCCATCATGCGCCTGGGTGAAGACCGTTCCATGGATGTGGAAACCATCTCCACCGGTTCGCTTTCTCTGGATATCGCGCTGGGCGCTGGCGGTCTGCCTATGGGCCGTATCGTAGAAATCTACGGGCCAGAGTCCTCCGGTAAAACCACCCTGACGCTGCAGGTGATTGCCGCGGCACAGCGCGAAGGTAAAACCTGTGCGTTTATCGATGCCGAGCACGCGCTGGACCCTGTTTATGCTCGCAAGCTGGGCGTGGATATCGACAACCTGCTGTGTTCTCAGCCGGACACCGGTGAGCAGGCGCTGGAAATTTGTGACGCGCTGGCGCGTTCTGGTGCCGTTGACGTTATCGTGGTCGACTCCGTTGCCGCACTGACGCCAAAAGCCGAAATCGAAGGTGAAATCGGTGACTCTCACATGGGCCTCGCGGCACGTATGATGAGCCAGGCGATGCGTAAGCTGGCCGGTAACCTGAAGCAGTCCAACACGCTGCTGATCTTCATCAACCAGATCCGTATGAAAATTGGTGTGATGTTCGGTAACCCGGAAACCACTACCGGTGGTAACGCACTGAAATTCTACGCCTCTGTCCGTCTGGATATCCGCCGTATCGGCGCGGTGAAAGAGGGCGAGAACGTGGTGGGTAGCGAAACCCGCGTGAAGGTTGTGAAGAACAAAATCGCCGCGCCGTTCAAACAGGCTGAGTTCCAGATCCTCTACGGCGAAGGGATCAACTTCCTCGGCGAGCTGGTTGACCTGGGCGTGAAAGAGAAGCTGATTGAAAAAGCGGGCGCCTGGTACAGCTACAACGGTGACAAGATTGGTCAGGGTAAAGCGAACGCGATCTCCTGGCTGAAAGAGAACCCGGCTGCGGCGAAAGAGATTGAGAAGAAGGTGCGTGAGCTTCTGCTGAACAACCAGGACTCCAAACCTGATTTCGTGGTGGATGCCGCGGATGCTGAAGAAACTAACGAAGACTTTTAATTCTTTCGTTTAAAAATGAAGGGCTGCTGATGCGGCCCTTTTTGCATTTCTGAATCAGCAGGTTTTTTTATGAGTGAACCGACAACACGTCGACCCGCGTATGCACGCTTACTGGACCGCGCGGTGCGCATCCTGGCCGTTCGTGACCACAGTGAACAGGAGCTGCGGCGAAAACTGTCGGCTCCGGTGATGAGTAAAAACGGGCCGGAAGAGATTGATGCCACCGCGGAAGATTATGATCGCGTGATTGCCTGGTGCTATGAGCATCATTATCTCGATGACGAGCGTTTCGCCTCGCGGTTTCTCGCCAGCCGCGGCCGCAAAGGATATGGGCCCGCACGCATCCGGCAGGAGCTGAACCAGAAAGGGGTGGCCCGGGAGTCCATCGAAAAAGCGATGCGTGAATGCGATACTGACTGGTGCGAGCTGGCCAGAGAACAGGCGATACGTAAATACGGCGAACCGCTGCCGCGTGAATTTTCAGAAAAAATCAAAATCCAGCGCTTTTTGCTCTACCGCGGCTTTCTGATGGAAGATATTCAGGATATCTGGCGTAATTTTGCCGATTGAACGCATGCGGGATTTTACTTCCCACCCAAGAAAACTTATCTTATTCCCACTTTTTCCAGTAGCTGGTCTGTCCAACGGTTTACCGATACAGGCTGGCTACGACATTTCGTTAGCTTGATTTCAGGATAATTATGAGCAAGAGCACCGCTGAGATCCGTCAGGCGTTTCTCGATTTTTTCCATAGTAAGGGACACCAGGTTGTTGCCAGCAGCTCCCTGGTACCGAACAACGATCCGACTCTGCTGTTTACCAACGCCGGGATGAACCAGTTCAAGGACGTGTTCCTTGGTCTCGACAAGCGTAATTATTCCCGCGCCACAACCTCACAGCGTTGCGTGCGTGCGGGCGGTAAACACAACGACCTGGAAAACGTCGGTTACACCGCGCGTCACCATACGTTCTTCGAAATGCTGGGTAACTTCAGCTTCGGCGACTACTTCAAACACGATGCTATTCAATATGCGTGGGAACTGCTGACCGGTGAAAACTGGTTCAACCTGCCGAAAGAGCGTCTGTGGGTTACCGTCTATGAAACCGATGACGAAGCCTACGAAATCTGGGAAAAAGAAGTCGGGATCCCGCGCGAGCGTATTATTCGCATCGGTGATAACAAAGGCGCGCCATACGCGTCTGACAACTTCTGGCAGATGGGTGATACCGGTCCTTGCGGCCCGTGCACCGAGATCTTCTACGATCACGGCGACCACATCTGGGGCGGCCCTCCAGGCAGCCCGGAAGAAGACGGCGATCGCTACATTGAGATCTGGAACATCGTCTTCATGCAGTTCAACCGTCAGGCTGACGGTACGATGGAGCCGCTGCCGAAGCCTTCCGTTGATACCGGTATGGGCCTGGAACGTATTGCTGCGGTTCTGCAGCACGTCAACTCCAACTACGAGATTGACCTGTTCAGCACCCTGATCAAAGCCGTTGCGAACGTTACCGGCGCGACCGACCTGAACAACAAATCGCTGCGCGTTATCGCGGACCACATTCGTTCCTGTGCGTTCCTGATTGCCGACGGCGTTATCCCGTCGAATGAAAACCGTGGCTACGTGCTGCGTCGTATCATTCGTCGTGCCATCCGTCACGGCAACATGCTGGGCGCGAAGGACACCTTCTTCTATAAACTCGTTGGGCCACTGATTGGCGTGATGGGGGCTGCCGGTGATGAGCTGAAACGCCAGCAGGCGCAGGTAGAGCAGGTTCTGAAAACCGAAGAAGAGCAGTTTGCGCGTACGCTGGAGCGCGGTCTGGCGCTGCTGGACGAAGAGCTGGCGAAACTTAAGGGCGACACGCTGGATGGCGAAACCGCTTTCCGCCTGTACGACACCTACGGCTTCCCGGTTGACCTGACGGCGGACGTTTGCCGCGAGCGCAACATCAAAGTTGACGAAGCGGGCTTCGAAGCCGCGATGGAAGAGCAGCGTCGTCGTGCGCGTGAATCCAGCGGTTTCGGTGCAGACTACAACGCGATGATCCGCGTTGATAGCGCGTCAGAATTCAAAGGTTATGACGCGCTGGAACTGACCGGCAAAGTGACCGCTCTGTTTGTTGACGGTAAAGCCGTGGACAGCATCAGCGCGGGTCAGGATGCGGTTGTCATTCTGGACAAAACGCCGTTCTACGCGGAATCCGGCGGTCAGGTTGGCGATAAGGGCGAACTGAAAGGCAACGGTTTCAGCTTTAGCGTCAGCGACACCCAGAAATACGGTCAGGCGATTGGTCACCAGGGCAAACTGGTTTCCGGTTCTCTGAAAGTGGGCGAGGGCGTACAGGCTAACGTGGATGAAGCTCGCCGCGCGCGCATTCGTCTGAACCACTCTGCAACCCACCTGATGCACGCTGCCCTGCGCGACGTATTGGGTACCCACGTTGCACAGAAAGGTTCTCTGGTTAACGACAAAGTGCTGCGTTTCGACTTCTCGCATTTTGAAGCGATGAAACCGTCTGAAATCCGCGCGGTGGAAGATCTGGTGAACGCGCAGATCCGTCGTAACTTGCCAATCGAGACCCACATCATGGAGCTCGAGGACGCGAAGAAAAAAGGTGCGATGGCGCTGTTTGGTGAGAAATATGACGACCGCGTTCGCGTGCTGAGCATGGGCGACTTCTCTACCGAGCTGTGCGGCGGTACGCACGCATCGCGCACCGGTGACATCGGCCTGTTCCGCATTGTTTCCGAGTCAGGAACGGCGGCAGGTGTGCGTCGTATTGAAGCGGTGACCGGTGAAGGTGCGATTGCCAGCCTGCATGCGCAGAGCGATCAGCTGCACGACATCGCGCAGCTGCTGAAAGGCGATAGCCAGAACCTGGGCGAGAAAGTGCGCGTTGCGCTGGATCGCACGCGTCAGCTGGAAAAAGAGCTGCAGCAGCTGAAAGAGCAGGCTGCGGCGCAGGAGAGTGCAAACCTCTCCAGCAAGGCTGTAGACATTAAGGGCGTCAAACTGCTGGTCAGCGATCTGGCGGGCGTTGAGCCTAAGATGCTGCGTACTATGGTCGACGATCTCAAGAACCAGCTTGGTTCTACCGTTATCGTGCTGGCGACAGTGGCAGAAGGTAAGGTTTCTCTGATTGCGGGCGTCTCTAAGGATGTGACTGACCGCGTAAAAGCAGGGGAACTGATTGGTATGGTCGCTCAGCAGGTGGGCGGCAAGGGGGGCGGTCGTCCGGACATGGCGCAAGCCGGTGGTACGGATGCGGCGGCACTTCCGCAAGCTTTGGCCAGCGTTGAAAGCTGGGTAAGCGCGAAACTGTAATAACTACAAAGCACAAGCAGACGCCATAGCGGTAACGTTATGGCGTCTTGTTCACTGTGCTATCGATAACGATAAAGTCAGGTTGAGTTTGTGTATATCGGCTAAACTTACGTTTAACAGAATGTGATGCCGTGACTGCTTACACTTTACGTGTTTGTCATCGCTTACTTTTTGGCGTTATATGATGGATAATGCCGGGATACAAGAGACCCGACTCTTTTAATCTTTCAAGGAGCAAAGAATGCTGATTCTGACTCGTCGAGTTGGTGAGACCCTCATGATTGGGGATGAGGTCACCGTGACAGTTTTAGGGGTAAAGGGTAACCAGGTACGTATTGGTGTGAACGCCCCTAAAGAAGTATCTGTCCACCGTGAAGAGATCTACCAGCGTATCCAGGCTGAAAAATCCCAGCAGTCCAGTTACTGATATTATCGCGTCTCGCTGTCGGGCGAGACGCAACCCCTCCTGCATTTTTCCTCTTTAAAGTTACCATTCGATTTCAATCGCTGCGTTTTTAACCACTCTTTAAACCTTATCTCGTCCAAACTCCAACCTTCCTGCAATAGTTTACTGTGAAGATGCCTGCAAAATCCGCTTATAAAACACCCTCTTTGCGGCTTTTACATGCGAATTGCGTGTGATTTGTGCAAACGGAAAAAGGTTGTGGAAAATTGTTTGACTTATAAGTCCCAGAAAGTAATATATGCGCCACGCAGCGACGAGAAGCTCTTAACGAGTTACTCGAAGCACTCGAAAGAGGCGTTGTGTGGTGAGGTGGCCGAGAGGCTGAAGGCGCTCCCCTGCTAAGGGAGTATGCGGTCAAAAGCTGCATCCGGGGTTCGAATCCCCGCCTCACCGCCATTTTGCATCCGTAGCTCAGCTGGATAGAGTACTCGGCTACGAACCGAGCGGTCGGAGGTTCGAATCCTCCCGGATGCACCATCTATTACTTCATATTGCTTTCGAAGTGATATGAGTATCGTGTAGTACAGTAGTAAATCCCGATGCATCCGTAGCTCAGCTGGATAGAGTACTCGGCTACGAACCGAGCGGTCGGAGGTTCGAATCCTCCCGGATGCACCATTTACTATTTCTGAGAGCAGTACCCTGATGCATCCGTAGCTCAGCTGGATAGAGTACTCGGCTACGAACCGAGCGGTCGGAGGTTCGAATCCTCCCGGATGCACCATCTATTACTTTATATTGCTTTCGAGTGATATGAGTATCGTGTAGTACAGTAGTAATTCCCGATGCATCCGTAGCTCAGCTGGATAGAGTACTCGGCTACGAACCGAGCGGTCGGAGGTTCGAATCCTCCCGGATGCACCATATTCTCCAGGATAACAGCGATGCTGTTGTTTTAAGGTCTGCGAGTTAATCGCAAGCACCAGGCAGGATAACGTTGCTTTAGCAACGGCCCGCAGGGCGAGGCGTAAGCCGAGTAATCCTCCCGGATGCACCATCTCTCCCCCTTTGTTTATTCCTTCGACGTTCCGTCAGCAATCACACTCTCTGTCAGCGACAAAAATCCCCATTTACGATAAAGTAATGCTTTGTTAATCGTTTAGCGAGAGCACGATGTACGCACAGTATGACGGTTTGATCTTCGATATGGATGGCACCATCCTTGATACCGAACCTACGCATCGTAAAGCCTGGGCCGATGTCCTGGGGCGTTACGGCATGCGTTTCGACCTTCAGGCGATGATTGCCCTCAACGGATCCCCAACCTGGCGTATTGCTCAGGCCGTGATTGAACTGAATCAGGCCGATCTCGACCCGCACCTGCTCGCACGTGAAAAAACCGATGCGGTGAAAGCCATGCTTTTAGATACCGTGCGTCCTCTGCCACTCATTGACGTGGTGAAAGAGTGGCACGGACGTCGTCCTATGTCGGTCGGGACGGGCAGCGAAAGCGCGATTGCAGAAGCACTGCTTAATCACCTTGGCCTGCGTCACTATTTTTCTGCCGTGGTTGCCGCCGATCATGTTAAACATCACAAGCCCGCTCCGGACACCTTCCTGCTCTGCGCAGAGTTAATGGGTGTCCCCGCGGCGAAGTGCGTGGTGTTTGAAGATGCCGATTTTGGCATTCAGGCCGCGCATGATGCCGGGATGGCGGCAGTGGACGTTCGCTTACTGTGAGTGACGCGCTGTCACTTGCCTCATTATTCGCCAGCAGTTTCTTAAGCGCCACGCTCTTGCCGGGAAATTCGGAAGTGGTGCTGGTGGCGATGCTGTTGTCCGGCGTGAGTCAGCCCTGGTTGCTGGTATTAATAGCAACAATGGGTAATAGCCTTGGAGGGCTGACTAACGTTATTCTTGGGCGTTTCTTTCCGCTACGCGAAAAATCGCGCTGGCAGGAAAAGGCAGTCGGCTGGCTAAAACGCTATGGCGCTGCCACGCTGTTATTAAGCTGGATGCCTGTAATAGGCGATTTGCTGTGTCTACTGGCGGGATGGATGCGCATCTCCTGGGGACCGGTGCTCTTTTTTTTGTGCCTTGGCAAGGCGTTGCGCTATGTTCTCGTGGCGTGGGCAACACTACAGGGTATGACGTGGTGGCACTAATTGGTGGAATGAATACGCGACCTTCAATCGTCAACCATTACAATTATGCTGAGTAACATTACTTTGACAGGCGGGAGGTCAATTTGATCCCGGACGTATCTCAGGCGCTGGCCTGGCTGGAAAACCACCCTCAGGCATTGAAGGGTATTCAGCGTGGTCTTGAGCGTGAAACGCTGCGCGTTAACGCGGACGGTAGCTTAGCGACGACGGGTCACCCGAAGGCGTTAGGCTCGGCGCTGACACATAAATGGATCACAACCGATTTCGCTGAGGCACTGCTGGAGTTCATTACACCAGTAGAGGGTGATATTGATCATATGCTGACGATCATGCGCGATATCCATCGCTATACCGCGCGCAACATGGGCGACGAACGTATGTGGCCCCTCAGCATGCCGTGCTATATCGAGCAGGGCCAGGAGATTGAGCTGGCGCAGTACGGCACGTCAAATATCGGTCGGCTGAAAACGCTCTATCGCGAAGGGTTGAAAAACCGCTACGGCGCGTTGATGCAGACGATCTCGGGCGTGCATTACAACTTCTCGCTGCCAATGGCGTTCTGGCAGGCGAAATGCGGTGAAACGGATAAAGACGCGATCTCTGAAGGCTACTTCCGCCTGATCCGCAACTATTACCGTTTCGGCTGGGTGATCCCGTATCTGTTTGGTGCCTCGCCGGCGATCTGTTCTTCGTTCCTGCAGGGGAAACCGACCACGCTGCCGTTCGAGAAGACCGAGTGCGGAATGTACTATCTCCCGTACGCCACCTCTCTGCGCCTGAGCGATCTCGGTTATACCAATAAATCGCAAAGCAATCTCGGTATTACGTTTAACGAATTGCACGAATATGTGGCAGGATTGAAGCGGGCGATCAAAACCCCGTCGGAAGAGTACGAGAAAATCGGCCTCGAAAAAGACGGCAAGCGCCTGCAAATCAACAGCAATGTGCTGCAGATTGAAAACGAGCTGTATGCGCCTATTCGTCCTAAACGCGTGACGCGCAGCGGTGAAACCCCGTCGGATGCGCTGCAGCGCGGCGGGATTGAATACATTGAAGTACGCTCGCTGGATATCAACCCGTTCTCACCGATTGGTGTTGATGAGCAGCAGGTTCGCTTCCTGGATCTGTTTATGGTCTGGTGCGTGCTGGCGGATGCGCCGGAAATGAGTTCAGACGAACTGCTCTGTACCCGCACAAACTGGAATCGCGTGATTCTGGAAGGGCGTAAACCGGGTCTGACGCTGGGTATCGGCTGTGAAACGGCACAGTTCCCGCTGACCAAAGTCGGCAAAGATCTGTTCCGCGATCTGAAGCGTGTTGCCCGCACAATGGACAGCATTGACGGCGGCGACGCGTATCAACAGATCTGCGACCAGCTGGTGGAATGTTTTGATAATTCGGAACTGACGTTCTCAGCGCGTATTCTGCGTTCTATGATCGATCAGGGCATTGGCGGCACGGGGCGTTCACTCTCAGCGGAGTACCGTGAGATGCTGATGCAGGAGCCGTTAGAAGTGCTGAGCGAAGCGGATTTTGCCGCGGAACGCGATGCGTCCGTGGTGCGTCAGAAAGAGGTTGAAGCGGCGGATACCGAGTCGTTTGAGGCGTTTCTGGCGAAGCAGGCTTAAGCAGAAAAGAAAAAGGCCACATCGCTGTGGCCAAAATATACATCTCTGAATTCAGGGATGATGATAACAAATGCGCGTCTTTCATATACTCAGACGTGCATTCTGTAGAAGAGTTCAGTTTATTTTAAAAAAAATCACTATCGGAGGTGACGTATGCCGTTATTAGATAGCTTTACTGTCGACCATACCCGTATGGAAGCACCTGCAGTACGCGTGGCGAAGACCATGCACACCCCGCACGGCGACACGATCACCGTCTTCGATCTGCGTTTCTGCGTGCCAAATAAAGAGGTGATGCCAGAGAAAGGCATTCATACCCTGGAGCACCTGTTCGCCGGTTTCATGCGCGACCACCTGAACGGCAACGGCGTTGAGATCATCGACATCTCTCCGATGGGCTGCCGTACCGGTTTCTACATGAGTCTGATTGGTGTGCCTGACGAGAAACGCGTCGCAGATGCGTGGAAAGCGGCGATGGAAGACGTGCTGAAGGTGAAAGAGCAGAACCAGATCCCTGAGCTGAACGTTTACCAGTGCGGTACTTACCAGATGCACTCTCTGGAAGAAGCGCAGGAAATCGCGCGTCACATCATCGAGCGTGATGTTCGCGTGAACAGCAACGAAGAGCTGGCCCTGCCAAAAGAAAAACTGCAGGAACTGCACATCTAGTGCACCTTTTCCCTCTCCCTCAGGGAGAGGGTAGGGTGAGGGTGGTTCAACCCCATGACCACGACCGCAACCTTCTCCTTTATCCATCGTCCCCTCGTTCCGTTTGCCCATGATTACGTTCATGGCGACAGCGAGCCGTGGCATGAGCACGACTGCGCACAGCTGTTGCACACCCTGAGCGGCGTGGTACGGGTCGATACGGCAACGGGCTGTTGGGTAGTTCCTCCCGGTCGCGGCGTCTGGCTACCGGCGGGCACCCGCCACTCGCTTCGCATCACCGGCAACGTGGCGGCGCGAACGCTGTTCATCGATCCGCTGGCGCGGGCCGATCTCCCGGCCACCTGCCAGATCGTGCAGATCGCGCCGCTGCTGCGCGAGCTGATCCTCGTCTCTCTTGCTTTACCTGAATCGTACTCGCCCGGCAGCCGGGATGAACGCGTCTATGAACTCATTCTCGATGAAATCCGCACCATGCCCGTGCTGCCGTTTCACCTGCCGGAGCCAGAAACTGAGGCGTTACGCCACCTGTGTCTGCAAATCCGGCAAAACGCGGGGGAAAGCTGGAGCAGCGCGCAGGCCGCGAGCATGATGAACATGAGCGAACGCACTCTGAACCGCCATTTTCAGCAGCAGACGGGATTAAGCTACGGCGAGTGGTTGAGAAGGGCGCGCCTGCTGGAAGCCTTAGTGCGGCTGGCGCAGGGCCAGCCGGTATTGCGCGTGGCGCTGGATCTGGGTTACGGCAGCCACAGCGCCTTTACTGCGATGTTTCGCCGGGTGATGGGCGTCTCCCCCAGCGATTACTTTAAGAACGACTGACGGCGTTTAGGAGCGCCTGAAGCGACGCGCGCGCCACGTCGCTGTCGATGCCCACGCCCCAGCGGCTGCTCCCGTCCTGGAACAGGCAGCGGATGTAGGCCACCGAGCGGCTGTCGCTGCGTTCGCCTAACGTATGCTCGTGATAATCCTTAATCACGAACGGGGCGTTGACCCAGCGGCTTAAGCCCTGAGCGGCGGCGGAGAGCAGACCGTTACCCTGACCTTCCAGCTGACGCGTTCCCCCCTGCGTAGCGATGCTTGCCGTCAAACGCAGCTGGCCGTCCTGCTGGCTGTCGCTGCGGTAGGATTGCAGCGCAAACTGCGGCGTGGCTACCAGGCCGTAGCGGGTGCGGAACAGCTGCCACAGCGCATTTTGCGTCATCTCTTTTCCGTGGCGATCGGTTTCCTGCTGCACGTGCTGGCTGAAATCCTGCTGCAGGGCGCGGGGTAATTTCAGTCCATGATTCTGTTCGATGAGCCACGCGCTGCCGCTTTTCCCTGACTGGCTGTTTACGCGGATCACCGCTTCGTAGGTGCAGCCGATATCCTGCGGATCGACGGGCAGATAGGGCATCTCCCAGCGCTCGCCAGGCCTGCGGGCATCAAAGCCTTTTTTAATCGCGTCCTGGTGCGAGCCGGAGAAGGCGGTATAGGCCAGCCGTCCCGCCCACGGATGGCGCGGATGCACCGGCAGCTGGTTGCAGGCTTCCACCACTTCCACCACCCGGTTCATATCGCTAAAGTCCAGATTCGGGCTGACGCCCTGGCTGTAGAGATTCATCGCCAGCGTCACCAGGCAGACGTTTCCCGTGCGCTCCCCGTTGCCAAACAGGCAGCCCTCCACGCGGTCTGCGCCCGCCATCACGGCCAGCTCGGCGCTGGCGACGCCGGTACCGCGGTCGTTATGCGGGTGTACGCTGATGCAGACATCCCGGCGGCGGCTGAAGTGGCGACAGAAATACTCGATCTGATCGGCATAGACGTTCGGCGTGCTCACTTCGACGGTGGCCGGTAAGTTGATCACCATCGGCCGTTCGTCGCACGGCTGCCAGATCTCCGCCACGGCTTCACAAATCTCCAGCGCAAATTCCGGTTCGGTAAAGCAGAAGGTTTCCGGGGAGTACTCATACTGCCAGCGGGTGTCCGGGTTCTCTTCACACAGCTGACGAATAAGCCGCGTGGATCGCGTCGCCAGCTCGACGATTTGCGCTTTCTCCATGCCGAACACCAGGCGGCGGAACAGCGGGGCGGTGGCGTTGTAGAGATGGACGGTGGCCTGTTTCGCACCGCGCAGGGATTCGAAAGTGCGATGGATGAGATCTTCCCGCGCCTGGGTTAATACCTGAATCGTGACGTCATCCGGGATGCGGTTCTCTTCAATCAGCTGGCGAACAAAGTTGAAATCCGTCTGCGAGGCGGATGGGAAAGCCACCTCAATTTCTTTGAATCCGCAGCCCAGCAGCAGATCCCAGAACTGCAGCTTGCGGGTGCTGTCCATCGGCTCGGCAAGAGCCTGGTTGCCGTCGCGCAGGTCGGTTGAGAGCCAGCGCGGCGCGCGGGTGATGCGTTGCTCCGGCCAGCGGCGGTCGGGCAGGGAAAGGGTCGGATAGGGTTGGTACTTGTCGGCGGGTGTGTTCAGCATGATGCGCTCCTGTTGTCTTTTCACTATCGTGAATTGATTTCAGGCGCGCTGCTTTATCGAAACTGACAATCGCTGTCGCGTTCTGGACAGGGTGCGGTTTTTTGCCGGATGGCGGCTACGCCTTATCCGGCCTACGTTCGTAGGCCCGTTAAGCGCAGCGCCACCGGGCAACTGTCACAGGACTAGTGCGCACCGCCGCCGCCGCTACCGGCGCCAAACGGCGGTTTAGCAAACCACACCAGCCCCAGCAGGACGATAAAGATCCCCGCCGATATCCAGAAAATCTCGTTGGCCGAGATAATCAGACCCTGGTTGGTGATCTGCTGGGCAATCCACCCTGACGCCTGCTGTTCCGTCATACCCATTCCCTGAAGCTGGTTGTACATCTCCCGGGAGTTCGGGTTGAACGGATTCACCGCTTCGGTCAGCTGCGCATGGTGCATTGATTCACGGTTCGTCCACAGGGTGGTGGTGATCGACGTACCAATCGAGCCCGCCAGCGTTCGCGTAAAGTTCGACAGGCTCGATGCGGCCGCCATGCGCTCAGGCGGTAAACCGGAAAGCGTGATGGTGGTCAATGGCATAAAGAAGCACGCCACGGCAAAGCCCTGAATAAACTGCGGCCACGCGGACGCGCCAAAGTCCATTCCCGGTTCGAACGTATACGCGCGCCAGTAGAAACACACGGCATACATGATAAAGCTGAACGTCACCAGCCGGCGCATGTCGAGCTTGTGGGCGAAGCGGCCAATAATCGGCGACAGCAGTACCGGAATTAACCCAACCGGCGCCGAGGCTAAACCTGCCCAGGTTGCGGTGTAGCCGTATACCTCCTGCAGCAGCTGCGGCAGCAGTACAATCGCGCCGAAGTAGAGCATGTAGGCGAGGCTGATACACAGACAGCCTATGGTGAAGTTTCGCGACTTAAACAGCGACAGGTCGACTATCGGGTTATCGTCCGTCAGCTCCCAGACAATCAGGAAGCTTAGCGACACCACCGCGACAATCGTCAGGATGATGATCTCCCGGGAGTTGAACCAGTCCAGCTCTTTGCCCTGGTCGAGCATGACCTGCAGGCTACCGATGCCGACAACCAGCAGTGCCAGGCCAATGGCGTCGATACGCCGCTGTTCCGTCCGGGTTTCTCTTCCGCGCAGCGACTGGAGCGTCAGCATTACCACGATGGCGCCAATCGGTACGTTGATGAAGAAGATCCAGCCCCAGTGGTAGTTGTCGCTGATATAGCCGCCTAAGATAGGCCCGCAAATCGGGGCGACAATCACGGTCATTGACCACAGCGCCAGCGCAATCGAGCGTTTGGCGGGCGGGTAGTTGTTCAGCAGTAAACTCTGCGACAGCGGAATCAGCGGCCCGGCCACAATCCCCTGAATAACGCGGAAGAAGATCAGCATCGTCAGGCTGCTGGACATGCCGCACGCCCAGGAGGCAAGAACGAACAATACCGTCGACCAGAGGAACAGCTTCACTTCACCGACGCGCTTTGCCAGCCAGCCGGTAATCGGAATGGAGATGGCGTTTGCCACCCCAAACGAGGTAATGACCCAGGTCCCCTGGCTCAGCGACGAGCCAAGGTTACCGGCGATGGTCGGGATCGCCACGTTCGCGATGGTGGAGTCCAGCACCTGCATGAATGTCGCCAGCGACAGCGCGATGGTCATAATGACCAGCTGCGCGCCTTCCAGCGGTTTTTGCGGCTTTTGCTGTTGCATAACGCTCACCTTCGGATTAACCGGCGTTTGCCTTCACGATGTCATCGATCAGCTTGTTGACCGGATCGAGGCTAATTTCACGGGCGTTACTTTCATAAGCCGGGCTGCTGCGAACCTGGCTTGCCAGGATCTGACCGTCGCGGTTGGCGGTGTCGACCGTCACCAGCGTAGAGAGGCCGATACGCAGCGGGTGATCCGCCAGCTGTTTGGCATCCAGCTCAATACGCACGGGCAGACGCTGAACCACTTTGATCCAGTTACCGGTGGCGTTTTGCGCAGGCAGCAGGGAGAAGGCGCTGCCGGTCCCCATATCCAGGCCGACCACTTTACCGGTGTACTTCACGTCGTCGCCGTAGATGTCGCTGACAACCGTCGCGGTCTGGCCGATACGCATATGGGCAAGCTGCGTCTCTTTAAAGTTGGCGTCTACCCACAGATTGTCTGCCGGCACGACCGCCATCAGCGGCGTGGTTGGGCTAATCTGCGCCCCTGGCTGGACGGAACGACGGGAGACATAGCCGGTCATCGGGCTGACGATTTTGGTACGCTGCAGGGCAAGCCACGCGTTGCGCACTTCAGTCGCCGCCTGCTGTACGGCAGGCTGGTTTTCCAGACTGGTGCCCAGCACCATCGCCTGGTTGGCGTTGTACTGTTGAATGGCCACATCCAGCTGTGCCTGAGCGCTGGCAACGGCGTCGCGTGCGTGCTGCAGCTCTTCACGGCCAATCAGGTTAGCCGTGCCGAGCGGTACGCGGCGGTTCAGGTCGCTCTGCGCCTGCGCCAGCGCCGTTTTCTGCACGTCGATGTTGGCCTGCAGCTGTTTGCTGTTGATCATCAGCTGGCGGGTCTGACGGACGCTGGAGGCCAGCGCGGTCTGTGCTTTTTCAAACGCCTGCTGGGCGTCGGTTGGATCGAGGGTCACCAACACATCGCCTTTTTGCACAAAGTCGGTATTGTCAGCCCAGACTTTCGTCACGCTGCCCGATACCTGCGCCATAATTTGTACCTGGTTCCCTGCCACGTACGCGTCGTCAGTCTCTTCAGCATGACGCAGTACTAAAAACCAATAGATCCCATATGCCACGGCAATAATGATAAAGAGCAAGGTCAACAGAAGAAGGGCGCTCTTACGTTTGCCTTTCTTGTTGCCCGGCTGCTGCGGGGTAGTGCTCTCCGCATTTGCGCTCATTGTAGTTCTCCACGATCTTCTTATTTTCACATCGGCTGAGCCGACCTGTTGTCAGAAAGGCCAGCAGTGTGACGTGCTGGCCTGTCGGTTTTCTTATGAATCTGGAATGGTGAGCGTGTCGTCGCGTTAGCGCAGCGCCTCAAGAACGGCGCCGTCTTCATCCATCTGGTCCAGACGGGTGAGCAGCTTGCGCGTGATGTGCTCAAGCTGGTCGCGCTCGGCGGTGCTGAGGGCAGACCAGAGTTTGTGCAGGCAATTGTGCTGAGGTGGCAGCACCTCGCGCAGGAACTGGTGACCTTTATCGGTCAGTTGCAGATGCAGGCAGCGGCGATCGTTGTCGCTTTCACGGCGCTCAATCCAGCCGCGCTTTTCGAGTTCATCGGCAATACGGGTCGCATTGGTACGGGAGGAGCCCAGCGCGCAGCTCAGTTCGGAAGGCTGAATGCTGTGATTTTCCTGAGACTCCAGCGTAATCAACGCCATAAACAACGTCTCGTTAATCCCTTGAGCTTTCAGCATTTTATTACGGTTTTCCAGTAGCTTACCCTGCATGTGCATGCACAGGCGAGTCAGCAGGATTTCCTGATACGGGAAGTCCTCATGGCGACTGGCGCGGAATTTAAGCATTTGTTCAATGGGCGTAAACGAACTATCCATTTGGGCATAACCTCATTAATTACAGCCGATATAGTAACGATGGTGACAAATAATGTAAATGAATTATTTGTGCGGTTATATCCGCCAAACTTATGTCACCATCAGAAAGCGCCGGGTAAGTCCGTGACCCGGTGAGCACAGAAAGCGTTGGGTGTGAACCCGCTGAAGAGAGGATGTGAGGACGGGGGTCTGAACTATTCATGCCGATTGTAAATATGTCACCCACATTAAAATTTCTGGGATAAATGATTACGTTTACATTAACAGAGTGAAGGGCCTCTTAACACCCTAAGAGGCCAACTCAATGTAAATGTTAGTTAATTGCATCCTGACGGTGATAACCGCGCCACCATACTAGCAGGTTGAGGGTCGCGACGATGGCCCCGATCGCGCATACCCCCGACCAGCCCGCATGCTGCCACGCCGACGCTGAAATGAGTGAACCCGCCGCGCCGCCGATGAAGTAGCTGGTCATGTATCCGGCCGTCAGGCGGTTACGCGCCTCTGGCTTCACGCGATAGATGACGGTCTGATTGGTGATGTGAACGCCCTGAACGGTGAGATCGAGCACCAGGATACCGACAATCAGCGCCAGCACCGAGATGTGTCCGTACCAGATCGCCGCCCAGGAGAGCAGAAGTAAAACCAGCCCTGCGGAGGTGGTCAGGTGGGATTTGCCCTTGTCGGCCAGCCCGCCTGCGGGACGCGCGCCCAGTGCGCCTGCGGCACCGGCCAGGCCGAACAGGCCAATCACCCCTTCGGAATAGTTGAACGGCGGCGCGGCCAGCAGAAACGCCATCGACGTCCAGAGAATGCTGAAGTTAGCGAAGGTGAAACAGCCCAGCAGGGCGCGGGTGCGCAGAAGCTTGTCCTGCGTAAACAGGCTGAAAACGGAGGCCAGCAGCTGAGGATAGTTCAGGTGATTTTCCTGCTTCACCTTTGGCAGCCCGCGCCACAGCGCCAGCGCCATGATGACCATCAGCACGCTCGCCACCCAGTATACGGTGCGCCAGCCGCCGAGGCTTGCCAGCAGCCCTGCAACGGTACGCGCCAGCAAAATTCCCAGCAGCAGGCCGCTCATGATGGTGCCCACCACCTTGCCGCGTTTTTCCGGAGAGGCGAGGGTCGCGGCGAGCGGGACCAGGATTTGCGCCACCACGGAGAACAGCCCCGTTAGCGCGGTTCCGACGATCATCATCGTCAGCGACTGGCTGCTGGCGGTGATCAGCATCCCACCGGCGGCCAGCAGGGTCATAGAAACGATCAGCATTCGGCGTTCAAACATATCGCCGAGCGGCACCAGGAACAGCAGCCCGGCGGCATAGCCCAGCTGTGCTGCGGTGACGATAAAGCCTGCGGAGCTGGCGGAGAGATTGAACGCGCGGGCGATGGTGTCGAGAAGAGGCTGCGCGTAATAGTTGCTGGCGACCGCCAGACCCGTTGCCACGGACATTAAAAGGATGAGTGCGGGGCTAAGCCCTTGAGTTGTCTTTGTCATTAGTTTCAGGAATCGTTAGTTGAGTGATTATTTTTCCGGAAACCATAATAGCTAATGATTGTGAAAGTTGGGGGATTGTTGGGTGATGTATTGTGCGGTTTAGGTGAATGGTGCGGTCTGGTGCCCTCACCCTAACCCTCTCCCACAGGGAGAGGGAACGCTAACAGAGGGCCGGGGTGAGGGAAAATGTTTTACTTCTGCGCTTCAAGCGCCTCTTTCACCCAGCCGTCAAACTGCTGCTGGTGGGCTTTGATCCAGCCGTCGACGTGGCCTTTCACATCCACTTCAGACGATTTGCCCGCATGCATCATCGCGTTCTGGGCATTGATGTCCGCCAGCGGCAGCTTCATCACCGAGAACAGCTTCGCCGCCGCCGGGTTTTTCTCCGCCCAGGCTTTGTTGGCCACGATATGCATGGTGTTCACCGGGAAGCCGTAGTTCATGCCGTTCGGCAGTTTGGTGTCGATATCCTTCTGCTCGCCCGGCAGGGAGGAGAACGGCACCTGCAGCCACACCACGTCTTTGCCCGGCTTCAGCACGTCGCTCACCCAGTACGGCGTCCAGGTGTAGTAGATCACCGGTTTACCCTCTTTGAAGCGGGCAATGGTGTCGGCCATCATCGCGGAGTAGTTGCCGTGGCTCACGTCGACCGTTTTCGCCAGATCGAACGCTTTGTTCTGGTGGTTAATCACCGCTTCACAGCCCCAGCCCGGCGAGCAGCCCATCATGTCGGCCTTGCCGTCACCGTTGGTGTCGAACAGTTTGGCGATCTTCGGATCTTTCAGCTGTTCAATGTTGGTGATGTGGTACTTATCGGCGGTTTTTTTGTCGATCAGATACCCCTGCGCTGCGCCCGTCACGAAGGTGCCTTCGCGATAGAACTTCTTGTCGCCACCGGCGGCGGCATACATGTCGTCGTGCAGCGGCTGCCAGTTCACCGCGGTAAAGGTGGCGTCACCGGAGGCAATCGACGTGTAGCCTACGTTGTAGTCCACTTCGCTCGGCGTGTTAACCGTGTAGCCCAGCTTCTCGAGCGCGCGGCTGACGATCAGGGTCTGGAAGCTCTCTTCCGAAATGGTGCTCTGTACCGGCTGTACGGTAATGCCTTTGCCAGGCAGGTCAGCCGCAAACGCGCTGGTGGAGACAAGGGTGGCAAACGCTGTGGCAAAAAGTACGTTATGTCGCATCGTTGTTCCTTATTTTGATTTCGTGAAAGGGCGGGTGAGTAACCCGACAGGGCCGGTGGTATACCAGCGACGGTTGCCGCGACTGCGTGAATCACGACCGACGGCCTGGGTCAGGCGGTCAAGAATAATGGCGAGGATCACAATGCCGACGCCGCCGACGGTGGCCAGCCCCATGTCGAGACGGCCAATGCCGCGCAGCACCATCTGGCCCAGTCCGCCAACGGCGATCATCGAGGCGATCACCACCATCGACAGGGCCAGCATCAGCGTCTGGTTAACGCCCGCCATGATGGTCGGCATCGCCAGAGGAAGCTGAACCTTAAACAGCATCTGGCGCGGGCTGGCGCCGAACGAGCGTGACGCTTCGATCAGGTCCGCAGGCACCTGGTTAATCCCCAGAATGGTCAGACGAATAATCGGCGGCAGGGCGAAGATAATGGTCACCACCACGCCCGGCACGTTGCCGATACCGAACAGCATCACGATAGGCACCAGATAGACGAACGCCGGGGTGGTCTGCATCGCATCCAGCAGCGGGCGAATAATCTTCGCCGCTCGCGGGCTGCGCGCCAGCCAGATCCCCATCGGCAAGCCGATGACAATGCAAAAGAGCAGGGCGGTCAGCACCAGCGCCAGGGTGATCATTGCCTGCGACCACGCGCCAATCGCGCCAATGGCAATCAGCGAGATCAGCGTGGCGATCCCCATCCCCGCGCTACCGAACTGCCAGGCGATCAGGGAGAACAGAATAATCGCCACCGGTGCCGGCATGCCCAGCATCAGCTGCTGGAAGCCGTTCAGGATGTAATCCACCGGGACGCGGATCCCCTGGAAGACCGGACGGAAGTGCGTGACCACCCAGTCGATCCCCTCCGTGACCCAGCTGTCCAGCGGGATCAGCGTTTTATGGAACGGATCCATGATGTTGAAGTGTTCTGGCGCAGGCGCGGGTGCGCTGTTGAGCCAGTCTGCCGCGCCGCCGCCATCGGTCGGCGCTGGCGTGGAACCCCACGCGTCGGCGGATTGCGAAGCGCTGTCCGCTGCTTCAGTGGTGCCCCACGGGTTAGATTGATCGGTCATTGTTTGCCCCCTCGCGATCTAAAGCCTGCAGCAGCATCCGTTTTGAGATGATGCCGACGTACTGTTGTTCCTCACCCACGACCGGCACGGCGCACGGCGCCTGGCCCACGTGAGAGAGCAACTCGCTGAGCGGCGTTTCGGCGTCCACGGCGAGCGGAGCGTCGATTAACGCCGCATCGATTCCCTGGTTCTCAGTGAGAGCCGTTTTCAGGGAGTCGATGGAGACAATGCCAACAAATTTATTTCCGCGTTCAACCAGATAACCGTATTCACGGTCTTCGTCCTGCAGCAGCTTAAGCGCCGAGCGCGGGCCGAAGCCTGGCGTTTTACGGATAATGCCGTTTGGCGTTCGACGGGCAATATCTTTGGCGCTAAAGACCTGGCTAATATCCACGCCGCGGAAGAAGGTGCGGACATAATCGTTGGCCGGATTATTGAGAATTTCATCCGGCGTGCCGACCTGCACCACTTCACCGTTTTGCATAATGGCAATACGGTCGCCAATACGCATGGCTTCATCCAGATCGTGGGAAATAAAGACAATAGTTCGCTGATGTTTAGCCTGTAATTTTACCAGCTCATCCTGCATCTCGGTGCGAATTAACGGATCGAGGGCGGAGAAGGCTTCATCCATTAATAATATGTCTGGATTAATGGCTAATGCACGGGCTAATCCCACGCGCTGACGCATACCGCCGGAAAGTTCATCCGGATACGCATGCGCATAATTTTCCAGCCCGACCTGACGCAGGGCATCAAGGGCTTTTTCCTGACGTTCCTGAGCCGGCGTGCCGGCTAATTCCATGCCGAAAGCGGTATTATCCAGCACCGTCATGTGCGGCATCAGCGCGAATGACTGGAACACCATTGCGATCTTCTTTCTGCGCACCTCGCGAAGCTCTGCGTCCGATATTCTGGCGATGTCCACGCCGTCAATCAGCACCTGTCCGCGGGTGGGTTCAATCAGGCGATTGAGAAGGCGAACCATAGTGGATTTACCCGAACCGGATAATCCCATGATGACAAAAATCTCGCCTTCTTCAATGGCCAGACTGGCGTCTTTAACGCCAAGCGATAGCCCGGTTTTTTCCAGAATTTGCTCTTTCGTAAGGCCTTTCTCAATATATTTGAATGCGCGCTGCGGGTGCTCGCCAAATACTTTATAAAGATTTTTCACTTCTAATTTAATTGCCATGCAATAGAGAGTGTCCTGTTATTTGTTTATGCCGATATGATTACCATGGTAAATTGTTAACGGGCATAACCCTAACATACTGAGAATCTGAGACAACCCTGAGTCGAGCTAAGGGCGGAATTTTGACGCAAGCGAAACGGCTGAATTTCCCATGAATAAAGGGCTGAGGGTGGTTTGAATTTTTCTCAATTTTTTGCTGCTGCATCGGGAAATTTCGCCTGAACCGGAATGATTCAGGCGAATATGACGTGGAAATTACAGTGTAGTTGTTTTGTAAATATTAGAGAGAGAATTGTTGGGTTTATATTAAATTAACGAACGTTAGCGTTCATTAAAAATCCCAGTCTTCATCCTCGGTTTCCACCGCTTTGCCCATCACGTACGATGAGCCCGATCCGGAGAAGAAATCGTGGTTTTCGTCAGCATTGGGCGACAGCGCGGCCAGAATAGCCGGGTTCACCTCCGCCATCTCCGGCGGGAACAGCGCGTCGTAACCCAGGTTCATCAGCGCTTTGTTGGCGTTGTAGCAGAGGAAGGCCTTCACGTCGTCCTCCCAGCCGGTACCGGCGTAGAGTTCCTCGGTATAGCTCAGCTCGTTGTCGTACAGATCCATCAGCAAATCGAGCGCAAAGCCTTTAAGCTCCTCGCGCTTTGCCTCGCTGACTTTCTCCAGCCCTTTCTGATACTTATAGCCAATGTAATACCCGTGTACCGCTTCATCACGAATGATGAGCCGAATCAAATCGGCGGTGTTGGTGAGTTTGCCCCGGCTCGACCAGTACATGGGCAGCCAGAAGCCGGAATAGAAGAGGAAAGATTCCAGGAACACGCTGGCAATCTTTTTCTTCAGCGGCTCGTCGGCGCGGTAATATTCCAGAACCAGCTCCGCCTTTTTCTGTAATGACTCGCTCTCTTCACTCCAGGCGTAGGCCGCGTCCACGTCTTTGGTCTGGCACAGGGTCGAGAAAATCGAGCTGTAGGAGCGGGCATGCACCGCCTCCATAAAGCTGATGTTCGACATCACCGCCTCTTCGTGCGGCGTTAGCGCGTCGCTCATCAGAGCGGGTGCACCGACGGTATTTTGAATGGTGTCCAGCAGCGTCAGGCCGGTAAAGACGCGGATCGTCAGCTGCTGCTCGGCGTGGCCGAGCGTTTGCCAGGCCGTAATATCGTTGGAGAGCGGGACCTTTTCCGGCAGCCAGAAGTTGCTGGTCAGGCGATTCCACACCTCCAGGTCTTTGTCGTCCTGGATTTTGTTCCAGTTAACGGCACTCACGCGTGACAGTTTCATCCTTTCTCCTTACAGCGCGCAGGACACGCAGCCTTCGATTTCGGTGCCTTCCAGCGCAAGCTGGCGCAGGCGAATGTAGTAGAGGGTTTTGATGCCCTTCTTCCAGGCGTAGATCTGCGCTCTGTTGATATCCCGCGTGGTGGCGGTGTCCGGGAAGAACAGCGTCAGCGACAGCCCCTGATCCACATGTTTTGTCGCCTCCGCGTAGGTATCGATGATTTTTTCCGGGCCGATCTCATACGCATCCTGATAGAGCGCCAGGTTCTCATTGGTCATAAACGGGGCTGGGTAGTAAACACGGCCGGTTTTGCCTTCCTTGCGGATTTCAATTTTCGACACGATCGGGTGAATGCTCGACGTGGCGTGGTTGATGTAGGAAATCGATCCGGTCGGCGGGACGGCCTGCAGGTTCTGGTTATAAATGCCATAGCGGATCACGTCGTCACGCAGCTGCTGCCACATCTCGCGCGTCGGCAGGGTAATCCCCGCGAGGGCAAACAGTTCGCGCACTTTTTCGGTTTTCGGCTGCCAGTCGCCTTCCAGATACTGGCTGAAATATTCCCCGCTGGCGTAGCGGGACAGCTCAAAGCCCGCGAACCGCTGGTTACGCTCGCGCGCCAGCATCATCGAGGTGTGCAGAGCGTGCCAGGTAATGGTGTAGAAATAGAGGTTGGTGAAATCCAGCCCTTCCGGACTGCCGTAGGCGATGCCTTCGCGCGCCAGATAGCCGTGCAGGTTCATCTGCCCCAGCCCGATGGCGTGCGACGCGGCGTTGCCCGCTTCAATAGACGGCACGCTGCGGATGTGGCTCATGTCCGATACCGCCGTCAGCCCGCGAATGGCGGTCTCCACCGTGCGGCCAAAGTCGGGGGAATCCATGGTGTGGGCAATATTCAGCGACCCGAGGTTGCAGGAGATATCCTTGCCGATGTCCGCGTAGTCCAGGTTCTCGTCGTAGGTAGACGCGCTGTTGACCTGCAAAATCTCCGAGCACAGGTTGCTCATGTTGATGCGCCCGGCAATCGGGTTCGCGCGGTTCACCGTATCCTCAAACATGATGTACGGATAGCCGGACTCAAACTGGATCTCCGCAAGCCGCTGGAAGAAATCGCGGGCGTTGATGGTTTTTTTGCGAATGCGATCGTCGGCCACCAGTTCGTCATAAAGTTCGCTGATGGCCACGTCGCCAAACGCTTTGCCGTAAATACGCTCAATATCGTACGGCGAGAAGAGCGCCATCTCGGCATTATCCTTAGCCAGCTTAAAGGTGATGTCCGGGATCACCACGCCGAGAGACAGGGTTTTGATGCGAATTTTTTCGTCGGCGTTTTCGCGTTTGGTATCAAGAAAACGCAGAATGTCCGGATGATGCGCATGCAGGTAAACCGCGCCAGCGCCCTGACGCGCGCCAAGCTGGTTGGCATAGGAGAAGGCATCTTCCAGCATCTTCATCACCGGGATCACGCCGGAGGACTGGTTTTCGATGCGCTTGATCGGCGCGCCCGCTTCACGCAGGTTCGAGAGCAGAAACGCCACGCCGCCGCCGCGTTTGGAAAGCTGCAGCGCCGAGTTCACCGCGCGGCCAATCGACTCCATATTGTCTTCGATACGCAGCAGGAAGCAGGAGACCAGCTCGCCGCGCTGGGTTTTGCCGCAGTTGAGAAAGGTCGGCGTGGCGGGCTGGAAGCGTCCGGAGAGGATCTCGTCGGTGAGCTGCTCCGCCAGCGCTTCATCACCCTGCGCCAGCGTCAGGGCCACCATCACGGTGCGATCTTCAAAGCTCTCTAAATAGCGTTTACCGTCAAAGGTCTTGAGGGTATAGCTGGTGTAATACTTCCACGCGCCGAGAAACGTCTGGAAGCGAAAGCCGCTGGCGTGGGCGCGTTCAAACAGCGTCACCACAAAGGCGCGATCGTAGCGGGTGAGCGTGCGCGCGTCGTAGTAGCCCTCGTTAACCAGATAGTCGAGACGTTCATTCTGGCTCGCAAACGTCACGCTGTTGGGCCGCACGTGGGCGGCAAAAAAGGCGTCCACCGCCTCACGATCTTTCTCGAACTGAATGCGCCCCTCCCGATCGTAGAGGTTAAGCATGGCGTTTAATGCGTGGTAATCCGGCGTCGCCTGAATCACCCGTTCTGCGGTTGTCGTTGCCAAAATTCGTTCACTCCTTTACGCACGTTTTCGACGTCCTGCTGTGTCCCCATCAGCTCAAAACGATAGAGATACGGCACGCCGCATTTTTGAGAAATGACATCCCCGGCGCGGCCGAAGGCATCGCCGAAATTGCGATTCCCCGCCGCGATCACGCCGCGAATCAGCCCGCGGTTATGAGGATCGTTCAGAAAGCGGATCACCTGGCGAGGCACGGCTCCCGCCGTGCCGCCGCCGCCATAGCTGGGCACCACCAGAATGTACGGTTCCTCTACCCGGATCCGCTCCCGCTCGTTCAGCGGAATGCGCACCGCAGGCAGCCCGACGCGCTCAATAAAGCGGAGCGTGTTTTCCGAGCTGCTGGAGAAGTAGACCAGCCCGCTCATGCACGTGTGGCCTGAGCGCTCAGGCGGTTAATCATGTCCGGGCGGAAGCCGGACCAGCTTGTCTCCCCGGCGACCACCACCGGAAGCTGACGAAAACCCTGCTTGCGCAGGGTATCTGCGGCCTCAGGAACCTGGTCAACATTCACCATTTCAAACGCCACGCCACGGCTTTCCATTGCCCGTTTGGTCGCGTGGCACTGAACACAATCGTTACGAGTGTAAATAATAATGCTCATGATTCGTATTTCCATTTAAAATGAGGATGCGGCGCGAATCATCGCGTCGGGTTGTGTGTATCTTGCTAAAGGGAATACTAGATGTAGTTGTCTTAAGTTTCAACCATACAAGATATGGGAAATTTAGATTGATACCGCCCCTGTGATGAGCACAGCGGGGCAGGGCTGGCTGTACGGGTTTTTCAGGCTAACGGGCATAAAAAAGCCCCGGCGCCTGAGGCTACCGGGGCTGAGAACGCGGGCTTATTTACGCAGGCTGAGCAGGGCACCGACGAAGATGCCGACCGCTGCGACGGTTCCCAGAGTACATAGCGGTTTTTCACGCACAAAGGTCGTAGCACAGCTTGCCATATCGCAGGCAGCTTGCGTGGCGCGTGAACGTCCATTCATACGGGCGCGGGTTTCACGGAGCAGAGACTGAGCCTTACGCTTTGCGGCATCCGCTTCGTCCTTCGCGTCACTTCCCCAGGACTTCAGCACCTCTTCCAGCGTGTCCGCTAATTGGCTGACATCATTACGAATATCCTGAGCGTCGTCATTAATATCGTTTCGGTTCGGTCTGTTAAACATACGATCCTCCGTAATTTTGTGTTCCCGTTCAGTTTAGTTCAGAAATTTAATATCTGAAGCGCATCACGCGTTATCCGGCAGTTTATGGACTATTCTGAAAGCCCTGCTATTGCTGAATACTGTAAGGTTGCCGGGCAGGAAAAGATAACGAGGAAAAGATATGTATTTACGACCTGACGAGGTGGCACGCGTTCTTGAAAAAGAGGGATTCACCATGGATGAGGTGACGTCAAAAGCGTATGGATATCGCCGCGGCGAGAATTATGTTTATGTTAATCGCGAAGCAAGAATGGGACGTACCGCTCTCATTATTCACCCGACGCTGAAAGACAGAAGTCTGTCATTTGCTGAGCCTGCCTCGGATATTAAAACCTGCGATCATTATCAGCAATTTCCGCTCTATTTAGGCGGTGAACGGCATGAGCATTATGGTATTCCGCACGGTTTCAGTTCGCGTATGGCGCTGGAGCGATTTTTGAAGGGACTGTTTGGCGACGTACAGTAAATCCGCGACTGGCGTGCGCCAGTCGCTTCACATCACGCTTTTGCCTGGCTGTACTGGCTGACCTTGAACAGGCGGCGGCAGTAGTCGAGGAAATAGCCGTAAACGGCTCCCATCAACATCGAAATCACAATATTCGAACTGACCGCCGCAGCGATCTGGTGCCAGTCTGCACCGACTGTCAGGAGAATGGCCACGTAAACCGGCGACTGGAACGTCACATACGCCAGAACGTCCGCCAGGTTTTTCACCCAGCCTGCTGGGCTGATACGACGCGCGAAGCGCATTACGGCATCGCGGTATAAACCGTAAGGCCATGCAATAATAATATTGACCGGGATCGCCACCAGACGAGAAGAAAGCGACTGCTCGAAGGACATTCCGGAGAGGAATATTTCGATCAGCATGTTCACGACGGAACAGTAAACAACCATCGCGAAAGTATCCGCCACCGCGTGGCGCAGGCGAGATTGCGGCGAGAACATGTCTGAACTCCTTGAGAAGAACACAAAAGAAACGATTTTCCTTCAGCGGTTAGTGCTTTAGGTTGGTTTGTTTGACGTGTATAGCGTATATCTCTGCGTTTGAACTAACAACTAGTGATTAATTTTTATTTAATCGCCTTTTGTCCACAAAATTCTCTAAAGTTGTTCGTTTTTTGTTCCGATCGTTATAATCTGTCTTGTTTGAGAGTTTTTATATTAAAATCAATAACTTGTTTTTTTGGTGGCGAGAAGGAGGAATCCCCATCTGATAGCGGTGGAGTATGCTGTGGTTTGGATTAAAGTTGGCTATTTATATTAATGTGGTGATTGGATTCACCGGTGCCCTGTCAGCGCCTTGCGCTATTATTAACAGCGAGTTCTAAATATATTTACACTGATGCCCGTACGGACCCTTGGGTAGATATTTCAACTCAAATGAATTATTCTGTCGGGGATTTATCTATTTACCCCCCAAAGAAAAGGTTTTCAAATAATATGTCTTTGACGTTACAGAATCTTAATAATATCCGAACCCTGCGCGCCATGGCGCGTGAATTATCCCTGGACGTTCTTGAGGAAATGCTGGAAAAGGTCAGGGTTGTTACTGAAGAGAAACGCAGCGAGCTGACGGAATTAGAGCAGCAGCGTGCTGAGCAGCAGGAAAAAATTAATGCCCTGCTGGAGCTGATGAAAGCTGATGGTATTTCACCGACTGACCTGCTGGGTTCTGAACTGGCGCAGACGGGTAAGCCAGCGAAAAAGCGTAAGCCGCGTGAAGCAAAATATCGCTTTATTGACCAGAACGGCGAAGAGAAAACGTGGACCGGCCAGGGCCGCACGCCGAAGCCTATCGCCAGCGCGCTGGCAGACGGTAAATCACTGGATGATTTTCTGATCTAACGAATGAGCCGGGCGGAACACGCCGCCCGGCTAGCTGTTCAGCAGACGCCGAAATCGCCTTCTTCGGTATAAGGCGCTACATCGGCGGCTTTCAGCGTATATTTTTCGCCTTGCTCATTGCTGGCCTGGACCGCCACAATGCTGTCACCGTTTACTTCGAGCACTTTCAGTTTCGGGCCGCCTTTACGCGGTTGCACATAATCACCGACAGAAAACATATTACCTCCTCATCGTTTTAGCGATCTTCACCTTAGCCCACGCATGACGCCGGGTACAGCGTATTTCACCGATTACTGCTTATGAGGTACGCCGGTTCCAGGGCATCACCTTGAGCAGTCGCGCCATGCCGCAAAAGCCCGTCACACCGGCGAACAGCAGCCCGGCTCCGACAAAACCGCTGAGCAGGAAAAAGCCGCTGGAGACGCTATAGCCCAGCACCACGCCGCAGAGTATCAACAGCCCGGCGGCAATTTGCACCTGACGCATCAGCGGCAGCGGCTGGGATTTGTCTTCGACGGTCGGCAGCCCGGCCTGCTTCCAGCCCTGAATGCCCCCCTCGACCACAAATGCCTCTGCGGGCGCGGCGGCCTGAGCAAGGCGGTCGGCATTCCCCGACGTCCGTGCGCCGGACTGGCAGTGAAAAATCACCGTATCGCCCGCCTGCGCGTTAAGTGCGCCGGGTAAGGTATCCAGCGGCACGGACCGCGCGGCGGGAATATGCTCGCGGGCGTACTCATCGGCATCACGAATATCAATCAGTTTTGCGCCTTCAGCGACGCGGGCATTCGCCTGGCGCGGTGAAAGAAGAGGAAGTGACATGGCGACTCCTTACGGGCAATAAAGGGTTTTCAGGGTGCTGATAAGCTGATGTACCGCATCGTTTTTAATGGAATAGAGAATGCGCTGAGCGTCGCGAGTGCTGTCGATAAGCCCTTCCTCACGCATGCGCGCCAGATGCTGCGACGTGGCGGAAGGACTTAGCCCCGTGGCTCGCGCAAGCTCCCCCGCGCTGGTGCCGGGCGCTCCGCACAGGGTGCAGAGGATCAGCAGCCGACGCGGGTTGCTCATCGCTTTTAAGAGTGTGGCGGCCTGCCCGGCGCTGGCCTGAAGCTGTTCGAGTTCTGTCATAATAGTTTAGTATTTGCTTAATTAAGTAAATGCTAAACTAGTTCGAGGCATTAAACCAGCGTTAAAAGCGTAAAAGAGGGTAAACGCGAGACCCGGAACTGGTACAGATGAATAAACTGGCTATGCTTACAGCGTTCTCTTTATTATTTTCAATGGATTAGATTGAACGGAGTGTTTATATGGGATTTTGGCGTATTGTTTTTACGATCCTCATACCGCCGCTGGGCGTGCTGTTGGGTAAAGGGTTTGGCTGGGCGTTTATTATCAACATTCTTCTGACGCTGCTGGGCTACTTCCCCGGCCTCATTCACGCGTTTTGGGTACAGAGCAAAAGCTAGGCGCGCCAGAGTAAATCGCTATAGATATCGGTCAGTACCCCCGCTGGACCAAACTGCTGCTTGATCCACCGCGTGACCTGGCCGGTTGCGGCATGCTGCGTGGCGAGCAGCATGCGCGAATCCTGACGCGGGTTATTAATCCGTCGGGTGACCAGCAGCCCCGCTTCGACCGCCTCGCGGGCCATGTATTCCGGCAAAAAGCCAATCCCTTCGCCCAGGATCTGACACTGACATTTGGTGTTAAAGTCCGGCACCAGAATTGCCTCCTGCCCGTGCAGCAGCCAGCCAACCTTTTTGTTAATGGTATGCGCGGTATCTTCCACCATGATGTTGGGATACAGGCGCAGCTGGCTTTCCGCTATTGGCTCCGGGGTGAACGCCAGCGGGTGTTCCGGCGCGATGGCAAAGACCCAGCGGATGGCGCCGATCTCGGTGTAATCAATCCCGCCGCCGTCCAGCAGCGTGTCCGGCGCGCCAATCGCGATGTTGGCCTGGTTGTTGATGATCGAATCCCAGACGCCGTTATAGACCTCGGTGGTCACGGTGATCTGACAGGTGGGAAACTGCTTTTTTAGCACCTGCAGCAGCCGCGCCGTATGGCGTGGGGTATACAAAAGCTGGTTGATACAGATGCGCACCCGCGCCTCAATGCCCTGAGAGATGGTATCAATCCCGCGCTTGATGGCGTGAAAGTCGTTCAGCAGGTCGGTGGCCTTACGGTAAAAGTAAAATCCGGACTCGGTCAGCTCGATGCTGCGCGTGCTGCGGACGAACAGCACCACGTCCAGCCCGGTCTCCATGCGCTTAATGGTGTAACTGATGGCAGAGGTCGTCACGCCCAGCTCGGCGGCGGCTTTGCTGAAGCTGCCGAAGCGAGCGGCGGTAGTAAAGGCCAGCAGGTTCTCTTCGGTAAAGATGGAATTCATATCTCACTCTCTTCAGCCATCAGTTTTGAACATATTTTAACAGCGTCGTTACAACGCATTTGAAGCCGATCACAGTTCTGACTCTTTGTCGAAAGCCGCATGCAGTAAGGCTTCGTCAGACATAAGCATAATGCAGCCAGAAGCGATAAAAAGCGGGAAAACATAAGAAAAAGGTTGCACAGACGCACGTTTTGACCGGTTTATTGAATTTACCTCAACAATGAATTGACTGTCGATGAATCATTTTTAAGCGGATTCTTTTATGACCAGGCTGTTGCTATTCTCAGGTCAACAGAAATAAAAACATCGGGAGTCTGAATATGTCTGCGAACGAACTCGTTACTGAATTTCTGCTGGCGGCAGAAGAGGGCAATAGCGATGCGCTAAAAGCCTGTCTGGAGAAAGGCGTGGATATTAACGCCACCAACCGCCAGAAAAGAACCGCCGTTATTATTGCCAGCCTGAAAAAGCATTATGACTGCGTGGCGTTATTAATTGCCGCCGGGGCGGATATTGATAAACAGGATCAGACCTGCTTTAACCCCTTCCTGATTAGCTGCCTGACCAACGATATCACCCTGCTGCGCCTTGTCCTTCCGGCAAACCCGGATCTCGACCGCCTGACGCGCTTTGGCGGCGTGGGTATTACCCCTGCCAGCGAAAAAGGGCACGTGGAGATCGTGCGCGAGCTGCTGGAAAAAACCGATATCAACGTCAACCACACCAACTTTGTTGGCTGGACGCCGCTGCTGGAAGCGATCGTGCTTAACGACGGCGGCGCGAAGCAGCAGGAGATCGTCAAGCTGCTGTTGGATCACGGCGCGAATCCGCACATGACCGACAAGTACGGCAAAACCCCGCTCGAACTGGCGCGGGAAAAAGGCTTCGATGCAATAGCTGACCTGCTGCTGGCGGCAGGCGCATAACGTATTCGGCCAGCCTTTTCCGGCTGGCCGCTAATTAAAACGCATTTTTACCGACGTGCATTTTGCACGACGGCGGCCCCCTTTTATCCGCGTTCAGGAGAAAATAATGCCCACGAAAATCGTCATAAAAAAGAACACCTATTTTGACTCCGTCTCATTAATGTCCGTTTCCACCAAAGCCAATAAATTACCGGGCGTCGAGCAGGCGTTTGTCGCGATGGCGACGGAAATGAACAAAGGCGTATTAAAAAACCTCGGGCTATTAACGCCGGAATTAGCGGAAGCCAAAAACGGCGACCTGATGATCGTAATTAAAGGTGACGCGGCGAATGATGAAACGCTGGCGGCCATCGAAGCGCTGTTCACGCGTAAAGAGAGCGGCGGTACCCATGAAGCGCGCTACGCTACGATTGCCAGCGCCAAAACCCATCGCCCGGAGAGCAACCTCGCGGTGATTTCCGTCAACGGCACCTTCGCCGCCCGCGAAGCGCGCCAGGCGCTGGAAAACGATCTCAACGTGATGCTGTTTTCCGATAACGTGTCGCTCGACGACGAGCTGGCGCTGAAGCAGCTGGCGCATAAGAAAGGGCTGCTGATGATGGGGCCGGACTGCGGCACCGCCATTATCAACGGCGCGGGACTATGCTTTGCCAACGCGGTGCGTCGCGGACCGATTGGCATCGTCGGCGCATCCGGCACCGGCAGCCAGGAGCTGAGCGTGCGCATTCACGAGTTCGGCGGCGGCGTATCGCAGCTGATTGGCACCGGCGGGCGCGATCTCAGCGAGAAGATCGGCGGCCTGATGATGCTCGACGCCATCGACATGCTCGAAGCCGACGAGGGTACAGAGGTGATTGCGCTGATCTCCAAGCCGCCGGCACCAGCCGTGGCAGAAAAGGTGCTGGCCCGTGCCAGAGCCTGCCATAAGCCGGTGGTCGTCTGCTTCCTCGGCCGCAGCGAACCGCCCGCCGATGAGGACGGCCTGCAGTTTGCGCGCGGCACCAAAGAGGTGGCCCTGAAGACGGTCCTGCTCACCGGCATCAAAAAAGAGTCCCTCGATCTGCATCCGCTCAACTGGGCTTTGATTGAAGAAGTGCGCGCCCGCCTGACCCCGCAGCAGAAGTACATTCGCGGCCTGTTCTGCGGCGGCACCCTGTGCGACGAGGCGATGTTCGCATCGCTTGCGAAATTCGACGACGTTTACAGCAACATCCAGCCGGATCCGGCTAAGCGCCTGAGCGACATCAGCGTCAGTAAAGCCCACACCTTCCTCGACTTTGGCGACGATGATTTCACCAACGGCAAGCCGCACCCGATGATCGACCCGACCAACCGCATCAGCCGCCTGCTGCAGGAAGCGCGCGATCCTGAGGTGGGCGTCATCGTGATGGACTTCGTGCTGGGCTTCGGCGCGCATGAGGATCCGGTCGGCGTGATGATCGACGCTATCAAAGAGGCGCAGGCGATCGCGAAGGCCGATAACCGTCCGCTGGAGATCCTCGGCTACGTGCTCGGCACCGACCAGGATCCGCAGTCGCTGGCGCAGCAGTGCCAGCTGCTGACCGATGCAGGCGTCATCTGGGCCAGCAGCAGTACCAACACCGGATTACTGGCACGCGAATTTGTCTGCAAAGGGGAGAAAGCATAATGACGACCTTATTCAACCAGCCGCTGAACGTGATTAACGTCGGCATTGCGATGTTCAGCGACGACCTCAAAAAACAGCACGTTCCCGTCACCCAGCTCGACTGGACGCCGCCGGGGCAGGGCAATATGCAGGTCGTTGAAGCGCTCGACCAGCTGGCGGAAAAACCGCTGGCGGAGAAAATCGCCGCCGCTAACCACATCGCCCTTGAGCGCATTATTCAGTCTCATCCGGTGCTTGTGGGCTATGACCAGGCCATTAACGTTGTGCCGGGCATGACCCGCACCACCATTCTGCACGCCGGTCCGCCTGTCGCCTGGGAAAACATGTGCGGGGCGATGAAGGGGGCGGTCACCGGGGCGCTGGTGTTTGAAGGGCTGGCGAAAGATCTGGACGACGCCGCAAGGCTGGCCGCCTCTGGCGAAATTACCTTCTCGCCGTGCCACGAGCACGACTGCGTGGGCTCGATGGCGGGCGTTACCTCCGCGTCGATGTTTATGCACATCGTTGAAAACAAAACCTACGGCAACCGCGCGTTCACCAACCTCAGCGAGCAGATGGCGAAGATCCTGCGCATGGGGGCCAACGACCAGAGCGTCATCGACCGCCTGAACTGGATGCGCGACGTGCTCGGCCCAATGCTGCGCGACGCGATGAAGATTATCGGCGAAATCGACCTGCGGCTGATGCTGGCCCAGGCGCTGCACATGGGCGACGAGTGCCACAACCGCAACAACGCGGGCACCACGCTGCTTATTCAGGCGCTGACGCCGGGGCTGATTCAGGCGGGCTATCCGGTGGAGCAGCAGCGCGAGGTGTTCGAGTTCGTCGCCAGCAGCGACTACTTCTCCGGCCCGACGTGGATGGCGATGTGTAAGGCCGCGCTGGACGCCGCTCACGGCATCGAGTACAGCACCGTCGTCACCACCATGGCGCGCAACGGCTACGAGTTTGGCCTGCGCGTTTCCGGCCTGCCGGGGCAGTGGTTCACCGGCCCGGCGCAGCAGGTGATTGGCCCGATGTTCGCAGGCTATAAGCCGGAAGACTCCGGGTTGGATATCGGCGACAGCGCCATCACCGAAACCTACGGCATCGGCGGCTTTGCGATGGCGACGGCCCCGGCAATCGTTGCGCTGGTGGGCGGGACGGTGGATGAAGCCATCGACTTCTCCCGCCAGATGCGCGAAATCACCCTCGGTGAAAACCCGAACGTCACCATTCCGCTGCTCTCGTTTATGGGCATTCCGACCGCGATCGACATCACCAAAGTCGCGGGCAGCGGCATTCTGCCGGTGATTAACACCGCGATTGCCCATAAAGACGCGGGCATCGGCATGATTGGGGCGGGCATCGTTCACCCGCCGTTTAGCTGTTTTGAAAAGGCGCTGTTGACCTTCCGCGATCGCTACTTTTTATAAGGCAAGCATCCATGAAAAACATGAAGCTGGAGTGGAAAAGAGGTGACTGGGCGGCGTATTTCGGGTTGATGACCAACAACCTGACCAATTTGCTGACCATGATGGGGCTGCTCATTTTTGTCGTCGGCATCCCGCAGGAGATTGTTTATGGACGCATCGCGCCGGCCTTCGGGCTGGCGGTGCTGGCGGCGAGTATTTGCTACGCCTGGTTCGGCATGCAGATGGCGCGCGCTACCGGGCGTACGGACGTCACCGCGCTGCCGTCCGGTCCGAGCGCGCCGTCGATTTTTACCGTGACCTTCCTGGTGCTGATGCCGGTTTATCAGCAAACGGGCGATGCGGAGTTCGCGATCCAGATTGGCCTGGTGTGGTGCTTCGTGGAGGCGATGATCCTCGCGGGCGGTTCGTTTTTAGGGGAAACCATCCGCAAGATGATCCCGCGTACCGTGCTGCTGTCGTGCCTCTCCGGTTTGGGCCTGCTGCTGCTGGCGATGAACCCGATGCTGCAGGCGTTCGAAGCGCCGACCGTGTCGTTTATCGTGCTGCTGCTGATCTTCATCAACTGGTTCGGTAAAAAGCCGATTTTCGCCCGTATCCCGACCGGCCTGCTGCTACTGATTGCCGGTACGGCGCTGGCGTGGATCTCCGGTCTGCAAAGCCCGGAAGCGATTAAAGCGTCTATGTCATCCTTCGGCTTTAACCCGCCGCAGGTGCACGTGGAAGGCTTCCTGCAGGGCCTGCCGCACGCGCTGCCTTATCTGGCCTCTGCCGTGCCGCTGGGGCTGGCGAACTACATCTTTGACCTGGAGAACATCGAAAGCGCCCACGCGGCGGGGGATGCGTACCCGACGCGTAAGGTGATGCTGGCGAACGGTCTGGCGTCGATGCTCGGTTGTCTGATGGGGAACCCGTTCCCGGTGACGGTCTACGTCGGCCATCCCGGCTGGAAAGCGATGGGTGCGAGCATCGGCTATACGCTGGCCTCCGGCGTGACCATGTTCATCGTGCCGCTGTTCGGGCTGGGGGCGTTTATGCTCGCCATCATTCCGATGACCGCCATCGTGCCGATTCTGGTGTTTATCGGCGTCGTCACCGCCAACCAGGTGGTGAGGGAAACGCCCAAAGTGGAGGTGCCGGTGATCTTCATCTGCCTGTTCCCGTGGATCGCCAACTGGGCGCTGACGATGATGAACAGCGTGATGGGGGCAGCGGGCACCAGCGCGGCGAAGATCGGCACCGACGTGCTGCACAGCAAAGGAATTTACTACGAAGGCCTGGTGCATCTCGGCAACGGCGCGCCGCTCGCCAGCATGCTGTGGGGCTGTATCGCCATCTTCGCCATCATCAACAAGCCGCTGCGGGGAGCCGTTGCGGCCGCCGTCGGGGCGCTGCTGGCGCTGTTTGGGGTGATCCATGCCCCGGTGGTGGGCTTTGCCGAAGGCAGTTCGCTGATGTTCGTCACCGCGTATTTGATGATGGGCGGCATGTTTGTGGTGAAGCATGTGCTGGATACCTCTGTTAATCCCCCTCTCCCTGTGGGAGAGGGCCGGGGTGAGGGCACCAGAACGCACCTTCTAAAGGAAACAAAATGAAAGAGCTTATGGTCGTCGCCATCGGCGGCAACAGCATTATCAAAGATAACGCCAGCCAGTCGGTTGAACACCAGGCGCAGGCGGTGAAAGCAGTGGCAGAGTCGGTGCTGGAAATGCTGGCCTCCGACTATGACATCGTACTCACGCACGGCAACGGCCCTCAGGTGGGGCTGGATCTTCGCCGCGCCGAAATCGCCCACGAGCGGGAAGGGCTGCCGCTGACGCCGCTGGCAAACTGCGTGGCGGACACCCAGGGCGGGATTGGCTACCTGATCCAGCAGGCGCTCAACAATCGCCTGGCCGCGCGCGGGGAGCAAAAAGCGGTCACGGTCGTCACGCAGGTGGAGGTGGATAAAAACGATCCGGGCTTTGCTCACCCTACCAAACCTATCGGTGCGTTCTTCACCGAGGCGCAGCGCGACGAGCTACAGCGCGCACACCCGGACTGGCATTTTGTCGAGGATTCAGGCCGTGGCTACCGTCGAGTGGTGGCCTCACCGCAGCCGCTGCGGATTGTCGAGGCGGATGCGATCAAAACCCTGACGCAAAAAGGCTTTGTGGTGATCGGCGCGGGCGGCGGCGGAATACCCGTGATTCGCAGCGAGCAGGGCGACTACCAGAGCGTCGATGCGGTGATTGATAAAGATCTCTCCACCGCGCTGCTGGCGCGCGAGATCGGCGCCGACGTGCTGGTGATCACCACCGGCGTGGAGAAGGTGTGCATCAACTTCGGCAAGCCAGACCAGCAGGCGCTGGACACTGTAAACGTGGCGCAGATGACCCGCTACAAGGAGGAGGGCCACTTCCCGGCGGGCAGCATGCTGCCCAAAATCGTCGCCTCGCTGGAATTTTTACACCACGGCGGCAGGCGCGTGATTATCACCTCGCCGGACTGCCTGCCCGCGGCGCTGCGCGGGGAAACCGGCACCCATATTGTTAATGAAGGAAGATAAGATGAGTGAAAACAAAAGCCGCCGCGAATTTATTAGCCAGAGCGGCAAAATGGTCACCGCCTGCGCGCTGTTTGGCGCGACCGGATCCGTCGCGTATGCTGCTGACTCCGCGAAGCCAACCTGCGAGACGGGTAAACCGATGAGCATCACCGCGAAACATTACTATCTGGACAACGTGCTGCTGGAGGCCGGGTTCAACGTTGACGGCGGCGTGGCAACGAGCACCCGCACCGAGCTGAAAACGCTGGAGATTAACGACGGGAAGATCGTCGCTCTGCGCGATAACAAGAGCCACGCCGACGCCACGCTGCCGCACTACGATGCGGGCGGCAAGCTGATGCTCCCGGCGATGCGTGACATGCACATTCACCTGGATAAAACCTTTTACGGCGGTCCGTGGCGCTCCCTGAACCGCCCGGCGGGCACTACGATTCAGGACATGATCCGCCTTGAGCAGAAGCTGCTGCCGGAGCTGCAGCCCTACACGCAAGAACGCGCGGAAAAGCTGATCGACCTGATCCAGTCCAAAGGCTCCACCATCGCCCGCAGCCACTGCAACATTGAGCCGGTTTCCGGCCTGAAAAACCTGGAAAATTTGCAGGCGGTGCTGGCGCGCCGCAAAGCGGGTTTTGACTGCGAAATCGTTGCCTTCCCGCAGCACGGCCTGCTGCTGTCGAATTCTGAAAAGCTGATGCGCGAGGCGATGCAGGCCGGAGCGCACTACGTGGGCGGGCTGGACCCAACCAACGTCGACGGCGCGATGGAGAAATCCCTCGACACCATGTTCCAGATTGCGCTGGACTACGATAAAGGGGTGGACATCCACCTGCACGAAACCAGCCCGGCAGGCGTGGCGGCGGTGAATTATATGGTCGAAACCGTGGAGAAAACCCCTGAGCTGAAGGGCAAGCTGACCATCAGCCACGCCTTTGCGCTGGCGACGCTCAACGAGCCGCAGGTGGATGAGATCGCCACCCGCATGGCGGCGCAGCAGGTGACCATCGCCTCCACCGTGCCGATTGGCACCCTGCATATGCCCCTGAAGCAGCTGCGCGAGAAGGGCGTGTTCGTGATGACGGGGACCGACAGCGTGATCGATCACTGGTCGCCGTACGGTCTGGGGGACATGCTGGAGAAAGCGAATCTTTACGCTCAGCTCTACATCCGCCCGAACGAGCAGACGCTCTCCCGCGCGCTCGGTATCGCCACCGGCGACGTGCTGCCGCTGAATGACAAAGGCGAGCGCGTGTGGCCAAAAGCGCAGGACGACGCCAGCTTTGTGCTGGTGGATGCCTCCTGCTCCGCCGAAGCCGTGGCGCGCATTTCTCCGCGCACCGCGACGTTCCATAAGGGCAACCTTGTCTGGGGCTCGGTGGGTTGACGTGCATTTCTCCCTCTCCCTGTGGGAGAGGGTTGGGGTGAGGACATCAGGCCGCAGGCAATGCTTTATACTGGGAGTCACATTCTTAAAGAGGGATCTGCCATGGCACAAAACATCTACGACAACCCGGCGTTTTTCAAGGGCTACGCCCAGCTTCCACGCTCGGTGCAGGGTCTGGACGGCGCGCCGGAGTGGCCCGCGCTTAAGGCCATGCTGCCGGATTTAACCGGCAAATCGGTTGTCGATCTCGGCTGCGGCTACGGCTGGTTCTGCCGCGCCGCGCGCGAGCTGGGCGCTGCTGACGTCACTGGAGTCGATATCTCAGAAAAGATGCTCGCCCGCGCGGCAGAACTGACTGACGACACTCAGATTCACTATCAGTGTAGCGATCTGGAATCTCTCACGCTTAACGAGAACAGCCTCGATCTAGTCTATAGCTCCTTGGCGCTGCACTACCTGCCGGAACTGGATACGCTATTCGCCAGGGTTCAGCGCGCGCTCAAGCCCGGCGGCAGTCTGGTCTTTTCGATGGAGCACCCGATATACACCTGCGCCACCCGTCAGGGCTGGCTGACCGACGATAGCGGCGAGCGGTTCTGGGGCGTGAACCATTATCAGGACGAGGGCAGGCGCGTCAGCAACTGGCTGGCGGACGGGGTGGTGAAATACCACCGCACGCTCGGCACCACGCTCAACGCGCTGATCGGGGCCGGATTAACGATAAGCAACGTCAACGAGTGGGGGCCAGCGCAGGCGCAGATTGACGCCTGGCCCGCGCTGGCCGAAGAGGCGGAGCGCCCGATGCTGGTGCTGATCGCCGCCCGTAAGGCTCAGTAACCCACCCTATACACCCGCCCGCTCTGCACGCCTTCCACGCTGCGGCGATAGGCCTGCGCCACGGTCGCGGCGGGAACGCTCTCAAAGCCCGGGAAGAAGCCGTCGTACGTTTCGACGGATTCGGCGAGTACCGTCGGGCTAATCAGGTTGATGCGGATCCCGCGCGGCAGCTCGCAGGCTGCGGCGCGAACAAATCCTTCCAGCGCCGCATTTACCGTGGTGGCATTTACGCCCTGGGCAATTGGCTCGTGCGCCACGATGCCGCTTATCAGCGTAATAGAGCCGCCTTCGTTCAAATAATGCTGGCCGGTCAGCGCCAGGCGCACCTGCCCGAGCAGCTTGTCCTGGAGGCCCTGGTTGAAGTCGCTGTCCTTCATGGTCGCGAGCGGGCCAAAGTAAAGACCACCGCTGGCGGAAACAATCGCATCCACCGGGCCGATTTTCTCAAACAGCGCCTGGACGCTCGCCTGCGAGGTGATATCCACCTGCTCGTCGCCCTGCGTGCGGCCGACGCGGATGACCTCGTGACGACGACTCAGCTCTTCCGTTACCGCACGACCGACCGTACCGCTGGCACCAATAATGACGATTTTCATAGCCGACTCCTTATGTTGTGAGCCTTCATTCTTTACTAAATAAAAATGCAGATAAACTGGTCTAAAGTTAGAAGATTGCTAACCAGGAGTTTGGAATATGGATAAGTTTCGCAGCATGGAGACCTTTATTGCCGTGGTTGAAAGCGGCAGTTTTACCGGTGCGGCGGCTCGGCTGGAGATGTCGGCGGTAATGGTGGGGAAATACGTTGCGCTGCTGGAATCACAGCTCGGTACCCGCCTGCTGGAGCGTAACACGCGGCGCCAGAGCCTGACTGACGCCGGGCGGGTCTATTTCGACGAGGCGAAGCGGGTGCTGGAGCAGGTCGCGATCGCCGAAAGCGCCGTGGAACGCCTGCGCGCCGCGCCGTCCGGCACCCTGCGCGTGACCGCACCCACCTCGTTTGGCGGCAGCGCGATCGCGCCGCTTACGGCCTCTTTTTTACAACGCTACCCGGAAGTGCGCATCGAGCTGGATCTCACCAACCGGATGGTGGATCTGGTGGAGGAAGGTATCGATCTGGCCATTCGTATTGGCGACATTCACAACGACGATCTGGTTGCGAAATACCTCTGCCCTTACCGGATGGTGATCTGCGCCGCGCCGGACTATCTTGCGCGCTATGGTACGCCGCAAACCCCTGCCGATCTGGTGGATCATCTCTGCTTATCCCACAGCGTGTGGACCGCGCGCAACGAGTGGCGGCTGCCGGGCGTCGAAGGCGAGGTGCGCTGGAAGCGGGATGCGGTCTTTAGATGCAACGACGGCTACGGGCTGCGGATGGCTGCGAGAGCCGGGGCGGGACTGCTGCTGCAGCCTGAAGTGCTGGTGGCGGAAGATCTGGAAAGCGGCAGGCTGGTGCGGGTGCTGGAGGCGTATATTCCGGCGCCGAGACCCGTGCATTTGCTGTGGCGTCAGGATTTACGACCTCTCCCTAAGCTAACGGAATTTATCGCCCATATTCTGCTAAGATTGGGCACACTATAAAAAAAGAAGGTATGCAAAGAATGTCTGTGAATAAACTCGCCAGCAGCGCGCAGGGCCTGCAATCATCTGCCATCCGTGAATTATTAAAACATAGCAAAATGGCCGGCGTCATTTCGCTGGGTGGGGGTATTCCTAACCCGGCCTTGTTCGATCACGAAGGGCTGAAAATTGCCGCTGATGCCGTATTATCACAGCATTTTGGTGAGGCCTTTCAGTACGGTCTGACCGAAGGCGTACCGGGACTGCGCGAAGAAATTCAGCGCATCTGCGAGGGGCGTGGTATCGCCTGTAAGGCCGATGATGTTGTTATTACTTCCGGCTCACAGCAGTCCCTCGACGTGCTGGCGCGTGCGTTAATCAACCCGGGTGACACCGTTGTGGTTGAGCGTCCAACCTATCTTGCTGCGCTGCAGGTCTTCGGCCTGGCGCAGGCGAATTTTGAATCCGTTGGCACCGACGGCGACGGCATGAAGGTCGACGAGCTTGAAGCGCTGGCGGCAAATAAAACCATCAAAGCGGTCTATATTGTTCCGACGTTTGGTAACCCTGGTGGGGTAACCCTTTCCGAGGCGCGTCGCAAACAGCTGGTGGAATTATCGAAGCGCTATGACTTCGTCATTATTGAAGACGATCCGTACAGCGAAATTAATTATACCGATGAAGTTTTCCGCCCGTTAATTGCCCATGCCAAAGATATCGGCAACGAAGAGAACGTGGTGTATACCTCAACCTTCTCCAAAATTCTTGCTCCAGGAACCCGCGTGGGCTGGGTGCTGGTGCCGGAATGGCTGAAGCGCGCAGTAGTAAACCTTAAGCAAACCACCGACCTGCACACCAGCACGCTGTCGCAGCTGATGACGTATGAATACCTGAAAACCGGTCGCCTGCCCGATCAGATTAAAACGATCCGCGAAGCCTATCGCCAGAAATACCAGACGTTTGCAACCGAGCTGGAATCCGAGCTGGGCGATGTGATGTCGTTCCACAAGCCGAAGGGCGGCATGTTCCTGTGGGCGAATATGAAAAATGGTAGTAATACCACCCGCTGGCTGGAAAAAACGTTAAGTAACGGCGTAGTATTTGTGCCGGGCGAATTTTTCTACTGCAATGAGCCAGACCATTCAACGCTGCGTATGTCGTTTGTGACGCCAACGGATGAAGAGCTGAAGGAAGCGGTTCAACGCCTGAAAAAATCGCTGTAAAAGACCTGCGCATAATGGCTTTCCTGCCGTTATGCGCAATACGCGTTCAGGGCGGCACGGGCCGCGATCGTCCATGGAGATCTCCATGTTTGAATTTCTGTTCGGTGTCGTTACGCACACGCCCGCCTGGGTGTGGGTGCTGTTTATCTTCCTTATCTCTCGCGGCATTAAAGCCCGCAGGCCTTCCACCGTTACGCTGGAGAGGCTTGCCATCATTCCGGCTGTATTTCTTATCTGGGATATCTACGATCTGGTTGTCTACCGCACGCTGACGCCCGGAACTGTCGCATTGTGGACGGCGGGGATCCTCGCCGGGGCCGCGCTGGGGTATTTCCTGATTAAGCAGGCGGTTATCACCCGCGCAGATGCGCCGCGCAGCCTTTACCGTCAGGCAGACTACACTGCGCTGCCGTTTATGATGCTGGCGTTCGGCGTCAAGTATGTGCTGGGCGTGATGAGCGCGGTCTCTCCCCAGACGATGCAGCAGCCCGCCATGAGCGCGCTGGCGATCGTCTCCGGCGGCGTGTTTGCCGGTGTGTTTCTCGGGAAATTTGCGCGCTATGTTGGGGTGTATGTCGCCCGTGTTCCGGTCTGAATTTACAGGAGGCCCTTTTGGGCGAAGGTAATGCGCGTGGCTTCGTTGAGATCAAGCTCTTTTAACGATTCCGGATTAACCCAGGCGATCTCCTGAAACTCTTCATTAAACGTGACTGCCCGGTTGGTGCTGATGCAATCGAAGATCAGATAGATCATGTAAATTTCCTCAGTGGTGCCATTGGCGTAGGTTTTCACCCTGATGTCATCGCGAAAAGCCCATGGCGTGACCGAGGCGATCTCCAGCGCTTCGCCCAACTCTTCGCGGATCTCACGGCGCAACGCCTGTTCCATGGTTTCGCCCGGCTCCATTCCGCCGCCGGAGAGGGCCCACTGGCCGGGGAACACGCCGCGATCGTTGGCCATTTTGCACAGCAGATAAGCACCGTCGTTCTGGATGATGGGGCAGACAATGGTTCGTTGGCGCATGATTTCTTCCTGAAAAATGAGTTTGGGCTACTTTAGCAGATTGGGGGGATGATTATGTTAGAGGTGCTCGATTCTCGCTCCTTGGTTTTCTGCGTTTTGCTGCAGATTCAGCCAGAATTCAATACTGGTATCGAATGCGCTCGCCAGTCTTGTGGCCAAATCAACGGTGAGTTGGATTTTATTGTTTACCAGCGCGCTGGCAGTGGTGTGATCGGTGTTTATTCTCTCTGCCAGTTCTGAGATGCCGAGACTGAGTGGCTTAAGATAATCGTGCAGCAACACTTCGCCTGGTGTGGTTGAGATGCGTAGTTTTCCCTGGTTATTCATAATTAACGTCCTGTTTATAAATATAAAATGAGTGCGGTTTGATGCCCTCACCCCGACCCTCTCCCACAGGGAGAGGGAGAAAACCATGTCAACCCAGCAACGCGACCCCAGCCTCGGTTCTCAGCCAGCGCGGGGCTTTTAGCTGGTCAGCAAAATATCCCGTTAGTTCAAAGAGTAAATCTCCCATCACACGAGCGGATTCAGGGGCGAGCGCGCCCCCCCATCAACAGTTGCGTAATTTCCTCGCATAGCGACAGAGCTGATCGGATTCAGCGTTGAATGCAGGTTCCGGGAAACACATTGACGGTAAGACGTTCCTGTAAGTGCTCAGGGAGCGGCTCCAGCAGCATCGGGTGAAGCAGGGCGAGGGGCGATGCAAGATGACCGCAGAGCGCTATTTTTCTTGCAGGATCGGTCTCTTCCACCAATGCTTCGCAATAGCGTTGGCAGTTGTCGGCAAGTTCAGTAGAGAAATGCCAATTTCCCGGGAGGCAGGACTGAACGGAGTTGGCATTACCGGCTTGGAGTGTACCGGCGCGTCTCGCGACGCCCCCGTCCAGCCCACCATTGGAATGTAGCCAGACGCACGGCGTAACAAGGACTTACGCCGTCTCCAATCATAACCGGGATGCCAATCCCGACGCCAGATTTTGCTGGCGTGGAAGGAACATACGCCCGATTAACCCTAATAAAAAGCAGGCTACCCAGAAGAAGTTAAATCCTGCGAGGCGGCTTCAGAAAATGATGTAAGGCGTTTCATCACCGCTCTCTCAGCGCCTCTTTCGCCCGGTTAAACGGCTTGATCAGATAATCCAGCACCGTTTTCTCGCCGGTCTTAATGTCCACCGTCGCAATCATCCCGGGCACAATCGAGAAGTGCCTGCCCGCCTTATTCACCAGGTAATCCTGGCTGGTGCGGATGAACACCCGGTAATAGAACACTTCCGGCTTGGCCTCGTCCTGGATGGTGTCCGGGGAAATCGTCTCCACAACGCCATGCAACCCGCCGTAAATGGCGTAATCGTAGGCGGTGATTTTAACCAGCGCCTCCTGGTTCGGGTGGATAAAGGCGATATCGCGCGGCGACAGGCGGGTTTCGATCAGCAGGTGATCGTCCACCGGCACAATCTCCATCAGCTCGCCGTTGGGCGGGATAACGCCGCCGATGGTGGTGACCTTGATATTTTTCACGATCCCGCGTACCGGGGATTTTACCGTCAGACGGGTGACGGAATCCTGGCGGCCTTTGAGGATCGCCGAAACCATATCCACCTCGGCGTTGGCCTTGGATAACGCCTCGCGCGCCTGAACGTAATACTGCGAGCGCACGTCGGTGAGCTTCAGCTCCAGATCGCTTTTCTGCCGCTGCAGGCGCAGCACCTCCACGTGGCTGGCGGCGCCGGTTTTGACCAGCCGCTGGGTGATGGCCAGCTCCTTATTGGCGAGATCTAACGCGGCGCGCAGCTCCCGCTGGGTATCCTCCAGCTGCGCGCGGCGGGAGTTGTAGAGCCGCGTTTCGTCAGCCATCAGATCCGGCCATTTTGCCAGCGAAGGGGGGAACTTCAGCGGGAGATCGTTCACCTCGGCGTACAGGCGGGCGCTGGAGGCCAGTGAAGCCCGGTAGCGCGCCGCGCTTTCGCCGACGTTCGATTCGGAGCGCGTCGGGTCGAGCCGCGCCAGCACCTGCCCGGCCTGCACCTGATCGCCCTCGTGGACGTTCAGCTCGGTGAGGATCCCGCCGTCGAGAGACTGTAAGACCTGCTCGCGCGAGCTGGGGATCACTTTACCCGAGCCGGTTGATACCTCATCCAGCACGCCAAACCACGCCCAGACGCCCAGCACCACAAACATCAGCAGCGAGAAGATCACGATCCGACGCGCGCCGGTGTAGCCGCTTTCGGAGTCGAGGGCATTATCCAGATCGTCCATTGCCGCCACGTCACGCTGACTGATTTTCATTTTTCCACTCCCGTCCGGTTGCTGCCTGCTGCTGTTGCTGCTGCATACGGCTGTTGTTCAGCGCCTGGGCCTTTGGCGCGTCCATCACCAGCATCCCTTCTTTCAACACCACGACGCGCTCCACCAGTTCCAGCACCGGTACGCGATGCGTGGCGACAATCAGGGTGCGATGCCCGAGCCAGTCGCCAAGGCGCTGGATGAATTCCCGCTCGGTGTGCTCGTCCAGCGACGCGGTGGGTTCATCCATCAGCACAATATTCGGATCGCGCAGGAGCATCCGTGCCAGCAGAATCGACTGGCGTTGCCCGCCGGATAATCCCACGCCGTTTTCCATGATCGGGTAGTCCAGCCCCTTGGGCAGCCTCTGCACGAAGCCTGCCGCGCCGGTCATCTCCAGCACCTCAAAGATCTCTTCGTCGGTGGCGCGCGGCATGCCGAGGGTGATGTTTTCGCGCAGGGTGCCGTAAAACAGCCGCGCGTTCTGGGTCATAAAGCCGACGTTGCGCCGGACGTCGGCGACGTCGAGGTGCGGCAGGCTGAAGTTATCAAGCCGCAGCTCGCCGGCCGCCAGATCCATCCCGCCCGCCATGGCCTGCAGCAGGGTCGATTTGCCCGCGCCGTTGCGCCCGAGGATCGCCACTTTTTCTCCCGGCCGGATCTCCAGCCGGTTAATGCGCAGCGCCATGCGCGGATCGTCCGGCTGATAGCGGAACTGCGCCTGCTCGAAAAGATAGTGTCCGCGCAGCACGTCTTGGCGGATCGGCGTTTCCTCGCGCTGATTTTCGGTGGGAAGCTGCATGATGCTGTCCAGCCCCTCTTTTGCCGCTTTGACCTGCTGCCAGCGCGCCAGCACGCCGCACAGCGTCGCCATCGGGGCGATCATGCGGGAGGCCAGCATCGACGCGGCGACCACCGAACCGGTAGTCAGGGTGCCGTCGATCACCATCGGGGCGCCGACCACGATCACCCCGGCGTAGACCAGGCTCTGAATGGTCATCCCCCAGCTGATCAGGTTTTGCGTCAGCTCGCGGGTGCGCAGGCCGGATTCCGCGGTGATCTGGATATAGCTGTTCCACTGCTGCAAAAAGCGGTTTTCCGCCTGCATCAGCTTGATGTCCTCCAGACCCTGCACGCTCTCCACCAGCACCGCGTTGCGCAGGGTCGATTCATGGGCCGACTGCTTTGCCAGCTCCGCCAGCTTCTTCTGCAGCAGCAGGCCGGGCAGGACCATGATCACCGCCGCGACCGGGGCGATCCACGCCAGCTGCGGGGCGATGATCGCCAGCACCACCACGAACAGGAGAAAGAAGGGCAGGTCGACAATCGTCGAGATGGTGGACGAGGTCACCATCTCGCGGATCTGCTCCAGCTCGCGCAGCTGAGAGATAAAGCTGCCGGTGGAGCGGGGGATCGCGCTGTTGCGCAGCCGCAGCGCGTGGCCGAAGACGCGATCCGAAACGCGCATATCCGAGCGCTTGCCCAGCAGATCCATAATGTGCCCGCGCGCCACGCGCAGCACAAAGCCAAACAGGGTGGCAATCAGCACCCCGATGGTCAGGACGTAAAGCGTCGGATAGGACTGGGCGGGGATCACCCGGTCATAGACCTGCATGGAAAAGACGATTCCGGAGAGCGACAGCACGTTGATAAAGAGGGCGGCCAGCATGACCCAGCTGTAGGGGCGCAGGTCGCGCATCACCAGCCGGTAGAGCCAGTCCGGACGGTACTTTGAGATATAGGCGTCCACGCGGCTGTCCTTCAGCGCGGCGAGTGGACGCAGGGCAATAACGTGGCGGATAGCGGGCAGCATCGCCGTCATCGACAGCCGGTTGGTGTAGGTCTCATTGTCGAAAAAGCTGACCTCCAGCGTATCGTCCCCGTCGAAATGCTCGATCACGCCGATCCTGCCGTCATTCATCGCCACCACCACCGGCAGACGCCAGCTGTTGATCGCCTGCCGATCGTCGGTAAGGAGCTGAAACGACAGCCCCGCTTCGCGGGCCAGCTGGGTGAGGGCGGGCACCATCGGTTTGCCTTTTAGCCACGGTGCGCCTGCGATCAGCGCGCCGGGAGAGCAGGCGACGCGGTAGCGCGTGGCGACAAAGCCAAAGGCCTGCGCCCACTGCGCCAGTGACTCATCCGTCATGTTTTCACCTTGTGGGATATCACGCTGCTTCATGGCTGGATCTCCACGGTCTGGATGGTGCGGTTATCAAGATCGAACGCATGACGCAGCTGCCCGGTGTTATACAGGCAGTTGAGCTGCATCTGGTGCAGCTGACCGAGGGTCTGCTGCTGGGTGAAGCGCGCCTGATAGACCTCCTGCTCGGCGTTGAGCACGTCGAGCAGCGGGCGCGAACCGAGATCGAGATACTGCTGCTGGTACAGTTCGCGGGTGCGGGCGCTGAGGGCTTCCTGGCGGCCCTGGATTTGCAGCGTGCTTTGCAGGCTCATCACCTGACTGCGGGCTTCCATCAGCTTCTGGCGGACGTCAAGGCGCGTACGCTGAATGGTGGACTGCGCCGCCTCCACCGCGTGTCCGGCAGCGTTACGCCGGGCGGTGAGGCCGCCACCCTGGTAGAGCGGCATCTGCACTTTCACCCAGGCGGAATACTGGGTGCGATCCCGGGTTTCGCTCCCCGCGTAGCGATCGTTCATGTAGTGACGCACCTCCGGCTCAAGCGAGACGGTTGGCGTCATCTGCGCGTCGGCGTAGTCGAGGTTCGCCTGGGCGACGTTAGCCTGCGCCCAGGCGGCAAGCACCGCGGGCACCAGGCGGTCATCCGGCTCGGCGATATCGCAGCTCCGGCCCAGCTTTTGCGGAAAGTCATTGCTGATTGCGTTCAGGCTGTTCCAGCCGAGAAAGCTCATCAGCGTGGCGCGGGCGCTGTCCAGGCTGGCCTGGTACTGCATCAGCTGGGCGCGCGCGCCTTCAATGCGCGCATCGGTCTGCACCACGTCAGAAAGCGACGTGGCCCCTTCGTCGTTACGCTGGCGGGTCAGCGTGCCAATCGAGGAGAGGGCGTCGAGCTGCTCTTTAGCGGTGTCGACCATCTGCTGCAAGGTTTGCACCTGCACCATGGCGATGGCGGTATCGTGGGCAATAGTGTCGATACTCACCAGCACGTTGGCCTGCTGCTGGGCAACACCCGCGCTCTCGGCGCGCACCTGGCTGGCCACTTTGCCAAAGTCGTAGAGCATCTGTGAGAGAGAGAGCACCAGCGACGGGGTAAAGCCGTTCTGGTCGCCGTCATGGGAATAGCCGCTGTCCACGCCGGCATTAATCTGCGGATAGTATTTTGATTTAGCGACGTCCACCTCTTCGCTCTGTTCATAGAGTTTTCCCACGGCTTCGCTGATGGCCGGGTGCCAGGTGACGGCGCGGTTAACGGCATCGCCAAGCTGCAATGAACCGGGTGCGGCTTTGCCGGCCGCAGGTGCGACGCGGCCATTGAGCGAGGGGAGTTCCTGCGTTTCGCGAAGCTGCCCGGTATTGATGATTGCCGCTGGGTTCGCGCAGAGAGCGGGCACAGATATCAGGCAGCACGAGAGCCACCAGTGAGGCATCTTCATTCCCATGTCATGTCCCTATTAAAAAGAGTATGTCTTTATTATTTATGCCCGGGCGCTGTGCGCCCGGGTCATCTCTTGCAGGTGCTATCAGGTAATGATGTGTTGCTGGTTAACAAGCTCGTCGTAGGTGGTCTGAACGCCATCAAGCGTAACGAGTGCAGTATTAGTGTAGGTGCTCCCTGTACCGTCACGGTCGATGGAGATCACGGTATTGCCATTACTATTAGTGACATGGAGATAATTCCCCAGCGTCGATGCGCTACCGTTCCAGCCCACCAGCAGATCGCCGATGTCGATTTTGTCCCCCTGCGCCAGCGAGAAGCCGGTCCAGTGATCGCCCGCGGTGCTGCTGACGTTACCCGCCGTGGCATTCCCCACCGTACTGTTCAGCACCTGGTAAATCAGCGTATCGCCGTAGGCCGTACCGGTGATGGCGTCGTTATGCTCCGAGCTGATGAACTGCGGCGCCATATTGATGGTCAGCGTGGCGGTATCCGTGTTGCCGTTGGCATCGGTCAGGGTGTAGTTGAAGGTCTCCTTCGACGTCATGGATGAGAGCGATACCCCGCTGTTGAGGGTATAGGTGTAATGACCGTCAGCGCCGATCGCCAGGATGCCGTAATGGCCGGTGATGTTCACCGTTGCGCTGCCGGTATACGGATCCAGCGTGGTGGTAACGCCGTTGTAACCGGTCACGCTCAGACGGGTATCCACCGAGTGGAGCTGATCCAGCACGCCGCCAGAGTCGGTGCCGTCAAAGATATTGCCGTTGACGGTGTGGCTGCCGGTGACGTCGAAATCACTCAGCGAGTAGGTGGTGCCGTTCACGCTTGGCGTGATGGTGATGGTCCCGACGCTCAGCCCCGGTACGCTACCGGTAAAGTTCAGCGTATAGGTCCCGGCGTTGAGATCCAGCCCGGTCAGCGGGACGTCGATACTGCCGCCCAGCAGCGAGCCGCCGCTGAAGGAGCCGCTGCGGATCACGCCCGAGCCGTCGCTGATGGACCAGTTCACCGTCAGTCCGCCCAGCGACAGCAGCGAGGCCACGTTAAAGTGCAGCGACGCGTTGTGCAGCGCGGTGTTCGCGTCGACCACGAAGGTTCCGCTGCCGGAGCCCTGGGTTGACGAAAACAGCGCCGTCGTCCAGTTGGCGACGCCCACGGTGGTATCCGAGTAGACCGACGTGTGGTGCACCGAGGTGAGGTCCATCGTGGCGCTGACATCGTTCACCGCATCCATCGCCTGGGCGGTTGGGGTGATGTTGAGCGATGCCGTATCCTTCGAGCCGTCTAGCGCGGTAACGGTGTAGACGAAGGTGTCCGGCGTGCTGATATGGTCTGCCCCCACGCCGCTTCTCAGGGTGTAGGTGTACTGACCGGACGAATTGATGGTCAGCGTGCCGTATTCCCCCTGAATGTCGGTTGTTCCACTGCTGTTGACCGCCACGCCGTTCACTTCGGTGACCACCGTGCCCGCCGGAACAGGGTCATTCGCCAGCACGTCGCCCGTGGTGGTTTCGCTGATGCTCGCCACGCTGTAGACATGATCCTGCAGAACGCTCAGCGTGTAGCCCGTCAGGACGGCGATCCCTGATGCGGTATTGAGTAAGAACAGGTACTCCCCGGCAGGCAGATTCAGCGTCAGCTGGGATGACGTTCCCCCCAGCAGCGGGGCGCGCAGCCAGCCCGACTCGACGCGAACCTGCTCGAAGGTCTGGGTGGCGTTGTTGAACTTATAGACGTACAGATCGAATACCGACGCCAGCGCCACGCCGCCCACGGAGGCCTGGATGGTCATGGTGCGGGTCGTGCCTTCCTCCACGTTGTAGATAATCGGGTTGGTCATGTCGTCGAGCAGGTTAAGCCCCAGCGTGCTGCCGAGATTAATGCCCACCAGGGTAAAACCGTTCTGAGACGAGGCGCCGTTATTAATCTCGCTCACGGTGGTGTCAAAGGTCAGCGAGGCCGTGTCGTCCACCGCCACAATGCCGTTGATTACCGTACCGGCTCCCAGAGACAGCACCAGGTTTGCTGACGCGCTGACGCCGTTATGGGTGATGGTGTAGGTGAAGCTCTCCGTCCGGCCAATGACCGCGGCGCTGGTGTCGGTCAGGTTGTAGGTGTAGCTGCCGTCGCGGTTAATGGTCAGCGTACCGTACTGCCCCTGGATCACGGTGCCGTCGGCGTTCACGCTGGTGGTGACGCCCTGGGCGTTAGTGACCGCGGAGATAGTGGTTCCGGCTGGCGCGTTGTCGCTGCCTGCGGTCGGGTCCGTATCGAGGATAACGTTGCCGTTGAGGCTGGTTTCGCCCGTGACCGTACCCGGACCGGTCTCTTTCACCGCCACGTCGAGGCTGGTGTAGGAGCCGGTTGCCAGCAGGTTGGTGTTGTAGCTGAGCACGCGATAGTTGCCGTCAGCCAACCCGGTCAGGTTCAGCGAGACGCCGGTTGCACCGAGGGTCAGGAGATCGGCAAACTGCGGTTGGCCGGTGTCCACCACGGTGGTCCAGGCGCCGTTGACGTAATGCTGAACCACCAGCTCAAGGGTGTTGAGCAGAGAGAGCACCGCTCCCGTGGCGTTGGCGTTCACCACGATATCCGCGCTGCCGCCGCTGCCCACCGTGAAGTTGACCTGGGCCGTATCATTGCCCAGCAGCGTAAGGACGTTGCCGACGGCGCCGACCAGCAGGAAGCCGTAATCGCTGTACTGGCTGTTGGTCACGGTGGCCGTGGTGCTGAGGTTCAGCTCTTCGACGTTATTGCTGGCAGAGAGCGGCACCACCGGCGCAAGGGCGGAGCCCGGCAGCGAGGTGTTGCCCGCGGCATCGGTGGCGGTGATCTGCAGCGTCTGGCCTTCGGTCTGTTTGTTAATGAAGGTGTAGGTGTAGGTGCCGTTGCTGCCCGCAATGGCGGTCACCGTCGAGCCGTCCGCAAGGCGGATCGCGACGGTGCTGCCTGCTTCCGCAGTTCCGGTCAGGACGCTACCGTCGGCGTTGAAGGTTCCGGTTGGCGCCGTTGGGGCGGTTGTATCGACGATAATCGTCGTCACGGCTGACGCCACGCTGGTGTTGCCCGCTGCATCGGTGGCCGTGGCGGTGAGGTTATGCGTTCCTTGCGTCAGCGTGGTGGTTTGCGGCAGGGTCCAGTTTCCGCTGCCGTCGGCGGTCACCGTGCCCACCAGCGTAATGCCATCGTAAATCCGCACCGTGGCATTTGCTTGGGCGGTTCCGCTCAGCGTTGGGCGCGTGTCGTTGGTCGGATTCGTACCGGTCACCGGCCCGGTGACGCTGCCGACATCATCAATGACCGAACTGATGACCGGTGCGCCCGGCGCGAGGGTATCGACGTTAATTACATACCCGGCGGTAGGCGCGCTCGCGTTGCCCACCGCATCGGTGGCGGTAAAGGTTAAATTGTGCGGACCGTTGCTCAGCGCCGGGGATGGCGTAAAGCTCCACGCCCCGCCGGTCGCCGTCACGCTGCCGATTTGTACGCCGTTATCAAAGATTTTCACCGTTGACCCGGCTTCCGCCGTACCGCTGAGGGTTGGCTGCGCGTCGTTGGTGAACCCGCCGTTCGCCACCGGCGTCGCCGCATTGCCCACGTCATCCAGAATGCTGGTCAGCACCGGCAGCGCAGGCGGCGTGGTGTCGACGGTGAGGCTGAAGCTGGTGGAGGACACGCTGGTGTTGCCTGCCGCATCCGTCGCCTGCGCGGTGAAGCTGTGTGCGCCTGCTGTCAGCGTGGTGTTGAGCAAGATACTCCAGCTTCCGTTACCATCCGCGGTGCCTGTTCCGACAAGGGTTGTTCCCTCATAGATGTTCACGGTGGCAAACGGTTCGCTGGTCCCGACAAGGCGCGGAACGGTATCGTCGGTTGTTTGCCCGGACGTGAGCGGGCCGGTGATGCTGCCCACGTCGTCTATCGCCTGGCTGATAACCGGCGCGTTCGGTGCCGCGGTATCAACAATCAGAGTAAAGCCCGGCGAGGTCGGGCTGACGTTGCCCGCTGCATCGGTGACCGTGGCGGTCCAGGTATGGCTGCCGCTGGCCAGCGGCGTTGACGGCGTAAAGCTCCATGCGCCGGTACCGTCCGCCTGAACGGTGCCGACCGGCTGGCCGTTCTCATACACGGTGACAGTGGCGTTTGCGGTCGCGGTGCCGTTCAGCGTCGGCGTGGTGTCATCGGTGCTCTGCCCGGAAGAGAGCGGGGTTTGAATGCTGCCCACATTGTCACCCGCGGTCGAAATGACCGGCGCCGACGGCACGCCCGTATCCACCGTCAGGTTAAACGGTGCCGTTGCTGTGCCCACGTTGCCCGCCGCGTCGGTAGCGTTGAAGGTGATGGCGTGCGGCCCGTCGGGCAGATCGGTACCCGGGGTAAAGGTCCAGCTGCCCTGGGCATTGACTACCGCAGTGCCAATTTCGCTGCCATCAACGATCACGTGCACGGTAGAACCGACGTCGCCCGTGCCGCTGAAGGTTGGACGCGCGTCGTTGGTGCTGTTACCCGACGTGAGCGTCCCGGTGATCGGACCGACGTCGTCAATCACGCTGGTCACCACCGGTACGCCAGGCGCTGCGGTATCAACGGTAAAGGCAAAGACCGAGGAGTTCGCCGAGGCGTTGCCTGCCGCATCCGTTGCATATGCGCGCAGGGAGTAGCTGCCGTCGCCCAGCGGCGCGGTCGGCGTAAAGGACCAGTTCCCGCTGCCGTCAACGATCGCAGTACCAATCTGCGTGCCGTTGTTCATGATGTGAATCGTGCTGCCCGCCTGCCCGGTGCCGCTGATGGTTGGGGTGCTATCGTTGGTCACCTGGCCGCTGGTGAGGTTGCCCAGGACGCCGCCAGGAACGTCGTCGTTTACATTATCCAGCGTCGGAACCGTTGGTGCCGTCAGGTCAACCACCACGCTCCATGGGGCTGAGATTGCGCTGACGTTGCCCAGCGGGTCGGTCGCCCGGACGGTGAAGCTGTGCGAGCCTTCGCCGAGCGCGGTGTCAGGGGTAAATGTCCATGCGCCGGTGCCGTCAGCCGTCACCACGGCAATCTGGGTGCCGCCGTCGAAAATGGTCACCACGCTGTTTGCATCCGCTGTCCCCGAAAGGGTTGGCGTGGCGTCGTTCGTTTCGCTGCCGCTGACCACCGTGGTGGCAGCGTTACCGACGTTATCCGTGACGTTGGTGATAACCGGCGTGGCGGAAACGGAGTCCACCACGACGGTGAAGCCCGCCGAAGGACCGCTCTGGTTCCCCGCCGGATCGGTCTCGCGGATGGTCAGGACGTTATTACCCTCTGCAAGAACGGGCGTGGTATAGCTCCAGGTGCCGGTATTGCCGACCTCCGCGGTCCCCAGCAGCACGCCGTTGTTGTAGATGGAGATGGTATCGCCCACCGCGCCGGTGCCGGTGAGGGTCGGCTGGTTGTCGTTGATGATCTGGCCGCTGGTCAGCGGGCCGGTGCCCGGACCGACGTCGTCAATCACCGCGCCGATAGCTGGCGTGCCCGGTGCGGTGAGGTCGACGGTGACGCTGGCTGCCGGAGAGCGGCCGCTGGTCTGGCCGTTGAGGGTCGCGGTCACCTCAAAGGTGTGCAGCCCCTCGCCAAGCGCGGCTGGCGTATAGCTCCAGTTGCCGCTGCCGTCAGCGGTCACCGTTGTCAATGGCGTCGCGCTACCGTCCTGATAGATGGTTATCAGGCTGCCCGCTTCGGCCGTACCGGTAAGCGTTGGCGTGGTGTCGTTGGTAGTTTTGCCTTTCACATCGCCGGTGACCGGATCCGCGTCATCGACAATCGCCGTGATGACGGGCACCTGCGGCAGGTCGAGCGGTGAATCGACGACGACAAAAGGCACGCCCGCGCTGGCATTCCCTGCGGCATCCGTAGCGGTCACGGTCAGCGTGGTCGGATCCAGCTGCGCCGGGCTCAGCGCAATGGAGAAACTGCCGTCGCTGCCGACAACGCCGGTACCAATGACCGTGGAACCGTTTGTCACGGTAATGATGCTTCCCACGTCACCGGTACCGGTCAGCGGTGTTCCTTCATCAGCCAGCAACATGTTGCCCGGATCTGCCGGGGCGACGGTGTCTACCGTCACGCTCAGCGGTGCTGAATCACCGGAGGAGTTACCCGCTGGATCGCTGGAAGAGACGGTGAAGGTATGCGGGCCATCCGGCAGCGTTGTGCCTGCGGTCCAGCTCCAGCTGCCGTCCGGCTGTATCGTGACCGGCACACCTGACGGGATACCGTCGACGGAGACGATAACGGTGGTGCCGGGTTCGCTTGTCCCGGTAAGGGTCGGCGCGCCGTCGCGGGTGTAGAGCACGTTGTTGGTGAGCTGGCTGTCTGAGACGGCATTAATCTGCGGTATCCCAGGTGCAACGGTATCGAGGGTGACGGTAAAGACCGAACTCGGCGCGCTAAGGTTGCCAGCCGCATCCACACCCGCAACGGTGATATTCAGCGGACCGTCCGTTTGCGTTGGAAGCGCCAGGTTCCATTCCCCGTTAACCACCACGACACGGCCCACTTCGACGCCGTTGTTGTAGACGATCACCGTCTCACCGTTAACGCCGGTTCCGCCCACTGTCGGTGTGGTATCCGTGATGTAGCCACCGTTCGGCTCACCGCCCACTGCACTAATCACCGGCGTATCCGGTGCCAGGGTATCCACGATGATCGTAATCGCTGGAGACGGGTCAGAGACGTTGCCCGCTTCATCGGTGGCGGTGGCGGTATAGGCGTGGCTGCCCTCGGCAATGTCGCTGCCAGGGCGCCAGCTCCAGTTACCGCTGCTGTCTACCGTGACGGTGCCCACGACGGTCGATATGCCGTTGACGGTGTCAGTGATGTTGATGACGTCGTTCGGCGTGCCGGTGCCGCTCAGGACCGGGCGCGGATCGTTGGTGGTTCCGCCATCGGGAACGGGGCCAGTGATCTGTGTAACGCTGTCGGTGACGGTCGGTGCCGCAGGCGTAGCCGGCGCTTCGGTATCAATGGTGATAGTTACCGGCTGCGACGGGGCGCTTTCGTTGCCCGTGCCGTCCACGTTGGTGACGGTCAGGGTGATGTCATAGGTACCGCCGGGCAGTGGGGTTGATGGCGTCCACGACCAGTTGCCGGTGTTGTCCACGACAGTGTCGCCGATTTTGACGCCGTTGTTGTAGATCGTCACGGTATCGCCCGCCGTGCCGGTACCGCTCAGGGTCGGCGTTGTGTCGCGGGTGGTTTCGCCAGGGTTCAGCGTTGTGTCTGCTCCGTCAGGATTGACGGTGATTGCCGGGATGTCCGGCGTGGCGGGCGCGACGGTATCTACCGTCAACACAAACGGGCTGGAGACAGTGGTATTGCCGGCGGCATCCGTGGCGTGAACCGTCAGGGAATGCGGGCCGTCGGTGAGCGGGGTAACAGGCGTAAAGCTCCAGCCTCCGCTGCCGTCAAGGGTGGCGGTGCCGAGCAGGGTGGCACCGTCATAGACGGTGATTACCGCATCAGCCGGGGCGGTGCCCTGCAGCAGCGGCGTGGTGTCATCCGTGGTATCGCCGCTGTTAAGCGTGCCCTGAACGCCGCCGACGTCATCGGTCACGGTGGCGATGGTGGCCGCCGCTGGCGGCGTGGTATCGACGGTCAGGGTGAAGCCGCCTGACGGCTGGCTGGTATTACCCGCGCCATCGGTGGTGACGGCGGTAAAGGTATGAGGCCCTTCGCCAAGCGGCGTGGTAAGGGTATAGGTCCAGGTGCCGCTGCTGTCGATCACAATCGTTGTGACATCGACGCCGTCCTGGCGAATGGTGACGGTTGAGCCCGGCTCAGCGGTGCCGTTGAGCGTTGGCGTGGTGTCGTTGGTACTGTCGCCAGAATTGAGCGCACCGAGGCGCTCCGGCACATCGTCCAGCACCTGGGTAATGACCGGGGCGGCAGGCGCGACGCTGTCAATCGTCAGAGTCCAGGTGTTGGAGACGCCGCTGGGGTTGCCTGCCGCATCGGTCGCGACGGCGGTCAGGGCATGGGCCCCTTCACCGATAGGGGAGGAAGGGGTAAAGCTCCATACGCCGAGGCCATTGGCAAGGGTTGTACCAATTTCAACACCGTCCACGCGCAGGCTGATCGTCGCGTTTGCTTCGGCGGTACCGCTGAGCGTCGGGGTGGAGTCGTTGGTGGTCCCATTCAGGTCGATCGTGCCGGTCTGCCCTGGGATATCGTTTACAACCTGTGAAATCACCGGGGCGCCAGGCGCCGTCCCGTCGACGTTAATTGTCCACGAGTCTGATAACCCGCTCGGGTTACCGGCGGGATCCGTCGCCGTTGCCGTCAGCACGTACGTGCCATCGGTCAGCGGTGAGGGCGGCGTAAAGCTCCACTGGCCGGAGGAGGACACAACCACCGTACCGAGGACATCGCTGCCGTTATAAATCGTGATGGTCGAGCCCGCTTCGCCCGTTCCGTTCACGGTCGGGGCCCGGTCGTTGGTGAGGCCGTTCTGGCCCACGGGACCGGTGGTGGCCTGCACGTCATCAATCACCGACACGATAACTGGCGTCTGCGGTGGGGTAATATCCGGTGCCGCCGCGGAGGTGGTTGGACTGGTGTTGCCGGCCGTGTCGGTAGCGTCAGCGGTCAGGATTTCGCTATTAACTTTTGGTGGGGTCAGCGTCAGGCTGAAGTTACCCTGACTGTCGGCAACAGCAGTGCCAAGGATGACGTCTCCTTCACGAATGGTCACCGTGCTGCCAGCTTCTGCGATGCCGCTGATGGTGCCGCCATCATTCGACACCACGAGATTACCCGGGGCAAGCGGTGGCGTGGTGTCCACTACCAGTGCGAACGGGCTGGAGATACTGGTATTGCCTGCGGCATCCGTGGCGTGAACCGTCAGCGAATGCAGGCCGTCGGTGAGTGGAGTCGTTGGCGTAAAGTTCCAGCCGCCGCTGCCGTCAAGGGTGGCGGTGCCGAGCAGGGTTGCGCCGTCATAGACGGTGATTACCGCATCAGCCGGGGCGGTGCCCTGCAGCAGCGGTTTGGTGTCATCCGTGGTATCGCCGCTGCTGAGCGGACCCTGAACGCCGCCGACATCATCGGTCACGGTAGCGATAGTCGCTGCCGGTGGCGGAGTAATATCGACGGTCAAGGTGAAGCCCTCCGACGGAAGGCTGGTGTTACCCGCCGTATCGGTAGCAACGGCGGTAAAAGTGTGAGTGCCCTCGACAAGCGGCGTGGTGGGGGTGTAAGACCACTGACCGTTGCTGTCGGTTAGCACTGTGCCAATATCAGTACCGTCCAGACGGATAGTAACGGTTGAACCCGGTTCGGCTGTGCCGGTGAGCGTCGGCGTCGTGTCGTTAGTGAGGCCATTCTGGCCCACGGGGCCGGTGGTGGCCTGCACGTCATCAATCACCGATACGATAACTGGCATCTGCGGTGAGGTAATATCCGGTGAAGCCGCGGAGGTGGTTGGACTGGTGTTGCCGGCCGTGTCGGTAGCGTCAGCGGTCAGGATTTCGCCGTTAACTTTTGGTGGGGTCAGCGTCAGGCTGAAGTTACCCTGGCTGTCGGCAACCACCGTACCAAGGGTGATATCGCCTTCACGGATGGTCACCGTGCTGCCAGCTTCCGCGATGCCGCTGATGGTGCCGCCATCATTCGACACCACGAGATTACCCGGGGCAGACGGCGGCGTGGTGTCCACGGTGAAGATGACAGGCTCTGAGGCCGCACTCAGGTTTCCGGCGGCATCGGTTTCAGTGACGGTTATGGAGTGTGTCCCGTCCGGGAGCGGGCCGTTCGGCGTGACGCTCCAGGTGCCGTTGGGCTGAACCGTTGTGGTGCCAACCACCACGCCGTTATCGTAAATGGTGATGGTTCCGCCGGGCTCGCCGGTTCCCGCCAGGATCGGCAGTGAAGCATCGGTAAGCGCGCCCGACGTGATGGTTCCCCTGATAACGCCCGTATCGTCGGTCAGCACAATCGCGGTCGGCGCGTCCGGCGGAGTAAGATCCACCGTCAGGGTAAACACCGGTGAGGCAGGCCCGGTGTTGCCCGCGGCGTCGGTTGCCCGCACGGTAATCTGATGAGTGCTTTCACTCAGGTCAACCGACGGGGTAAAGGTCCATGTGCCGTTGCTGGCGACGACCGCCGTACCAATAGCGACTCCGCCGTCATAAATCGTCACGGTCGAGCCCGCCTCGCCGGTACCGGTAAGCTGCGGGCGCTGATCGTTGGTGCTGCCGCTGTTGCTGACGGCCCCCGTCTGCGGAGCAATATCGTCCGTTACGCTGGTGATTGCTGGCGCATCGGGCGCGGTGGTGTCCGGTGCGTTGAGCGTTGTGCCCGGGCTGGTATTCCCGGCGTTATCCGTCGCGGTGGCAGTCACCTGCTCGCCGTTGGTCAACGGTGTGCCGAGAGAGACGGTAAAGCTGCCGTCGCTGCCCGTTTTTCCTGAGCCAATAACATTTCCGTTCGCGTCTTTCAGCGTGATGGTACTGCCGGGTTCGGCGGTACCGGTGACGGTTTTACCGTCTGAAGAGAACTTAAGGCCGGAAGGCGCGTTCGGCGGCGTTGTATCCGGATCGGCAGGATCGACGGGTGTGTTGGGGTTGGGGCTATTATTATTGCCGTCATCTCCACCGCCGCCGCCACCACCTGTGCTTGCCGCCGCCGCGATACCGCCCGCTGCGACAATGCCGCCCAGAGCCCATGGCCAGATGGCGGCACCACCGGTGTCGCTCCCGGAGGCCGCAAGCAGCACGTCCGTGGACGCGATAGATTCGTACGTGGCGGCTCCGGTCGGATCTTCAATCCACCATAATGCGCCCTGGCTGTCCTGCAGTACCAGCTGGCTCACTCCCTGCGCGTCCGTGACGTAGAAGTTTTTAAGGGTGATCACCTCGCCGGAGTGCAGCGTAACCAGCAGATCGTTACCATTTCGCGCGAAGTGGGAGACGCTCGCTCGCTCGACATGAAGCTCAACGATGGAGGAATGGCTCAGCGTAACCTGTGTGCCTTCCGTGGTCGTTTCCACGCCAGTAAGTTTCGATATAACAGAGATTTGGCTCATTTAGGCATTACTCCAGCAGATGTATCATGAACGGCGAGCAAGACGAGCCATCTCTGCAGAAGGTAAAGGGCGCCCCCGGCGCAGTCGCTGTTATCACGCAGCACTGACCGTTGTTTTTAGCGCGCACGATGCCCGCCAGAATTCAGAGTGGCAACATCAGAGCGAATCTAATGACTTATAAAGAGAACAGTTTTATGGGTGTTTTGTGTCTTATAAAACCCTGTAATTAATAGAGGAATTATTTTCAAGAATATAAAAATGATATAGACAGAAAACGATGGTTGTGCAAATTAAGCTTTCGTAAATAAGTGCCAAAACAATGAAGGGGACATTAATACATACGGGTTGTTAATAATTTAACCATTGTAATTCTATGTTTTTAATGATTTTATTCTTGCCTTGCGATGTCGCTTCTAAATGTGATTTACGCAGTGTGATAATTGGTAGGAGACATTTTTAATATAATGTAAAACGGTATTGTTTAAGCGCGCTTAATATGCATTTAAGTTAGGGTAACGTTTTTGATATAAGATATATTATGTCACTTGCACAATAAAATATATTCTTATGCGGGGTTAAAATTCTGCTATCACGCGAAAATAATAGCGTTAAGAAAAGGGTAAAATAACCTGATTAATTTCCATTGGGGCTACGACATCAGCATGATTTTGCGACAACAAAAAAATTACGGGGAGAATGAATAAAAAGCGTCAGTCGGGCGTTTACTGACGTCACCCCCTTCTTACCCTGGAGCTTTATATGAACACGACCTCGTTTCGTTTGATCCCGGTGCTGATTTTTTCCCTGCTGTCCCCCATGGCGCTGGCAATGGGCAATAATAGTACCGAGAGCAAAACGCCCGATTGTCCTTCCGGACAGGTGTATGACAGCGCCACCCAGAAATGCGTGCCGGATAAGAGCAGCAGCCTCAGCGACCAGGACAAAACCAACTATGCGTACCATCTCGCGAAGAAAGGCGAGTACCAGGCGGCGCTCAACCTGCTTGATTCGCTGAAAAATGGCAATACGGCTGAAGCGTGGAACTACCGCGGGTTCGCCACGCGCAAGCTTGGCCGAACGGACGAAGGGATTGGTTATTACCAGCGCGCGTTGGCTATCGCACCGGATTATGCCAAAGCCCGGGAATATCTCGGTGAAGCGTGGATGGTAAAAGGACGTCCTGACCTCGCGAAAGAACAGCTGAAGGTGATTGCCGGTATTTGTGGCCAGTCCTGCGAGGAGTACCGTGACCTGCAGGCCGCCATCAACGGACATCCGGAATCCTGATTTTCTCGTGGAGGGAAAACACATCGCTACCAGTGAGGTTCGTCAACAGTTAGCCGCACACCTGGCGCGTCTCTGGCGCTATGGGCTGGTGCTGTCGCGAAACAGGGATATCGCCGAAGAGCTGGTTCAGTCCACCTGCGTGCGTGCGCTTGAACGGAGCAGCCAGTATACGCCGGGCACGCGCATCGACAGGTGGCTGTTCGCGATACTGCACTCTATCTGGATCTCTGAGCTTCGGGCCCGACACGTGCGTCAGGGGCAGGGATTTGTGGCCAGCGACGAGCTTCTGGCGCCGGACACCCGCGAACAGGATGAGACGCGCCTGCATTATATGAAGGTGATGCAGCGCGTCAACACGCTGCCTGAAGCCCAGCGCAACGCGGTATTTTTGGTTTATGTCGAAGGCTTTACCTACCAGGAGGCGGCGGAGACCCTGGCGGTGCCGATCGGTACCGTGATGAGCCGGCTGGCGACGGCGCGGGCTCGGCTTGCCAGGTCCGCTGACGCACTGCCTCCGGTAAAGGAGAAACGCTCTTGAACTCATACCGTTTTGCACCGCCCTATAACGACGACGCTATCGTGGCATGGATAGATGGCGAGATGTGCCGCGCCGACGCGCAGCAATTTGAAGAACAGTTGAAAAGTGACGAACGCCTCTCCGGGCGAACCGCCGAACTGATGAAAAGCAGCCAGGATTACGCCGGGGCGTTTGCCTCTCTGCTGGATGAGGCACCTCTGGAGACAATGCAGGCGCGTCTGGCGGCGCTTCCCGATCCACAATCCTCCACGCCGGCTGGCGTCAGCAGGCGGGCGCTGATTGCCGCATCGGTCAGCTTTTTGATGGTCGGTTCAGGGCTGGGCTACCTGCTGCGGCCCGCTTCCGCGCCAGCGGATGATAATGCCCATATTCGCGACCTCGAAGCGCAATATATGTCCCTGTACAGCGTCGAGACGCTGCTGGATATGGACAGCGCAACGCCGGTCCTGCAGCGCGGGCTGGAACGAGCCGCGCAGGACATCGGCATGAAGCTGCACATGTCGCAGCTCGTCCTGCAGGGGGCAGAGCTGAAAATGGTGCGAATGCTGCGCTATGAAACCACCTCGATCGCGCAGATTGCCTGGATCAACGCCGACTACGGCCCGATGGCGCTCTGTATCTCTCCTGTAGATGAGAAGACGACGGCCTCTCTGCGCCAGGAGCAGCGGCACGGCATGAACCTGGCGTGGTGGCAGGAGGAGGGCTACCAGTTTGTCCTGATTGGCCGCAACCCGCCGTCTCACCTGCGGGGAAACGCGGAGCAGCTACAGCGGCTCATCTCAGGATGACGGCACGTCGTTCGTCTTAATCGCAATGGCGATGGCAATACGATCGTCCACGACCAGCGCAAACTTATCCATCCCGTAGGACGCGCGCGAGATCGCCGTCGTGGCATCCAGGGTGAGGGCCTGCGCGTGCGGGTCTTTCACGATGGCTTCCAGGATCACCGGGCGCGCAATGTTTCGTACGGTCAGCGTGCCGAACACCCTGAACCGCCCGTCGCCCTGAGCGACCACGCGAGAGCTGATGAACTCGATAGTCGGGTAGCGCTCGGATTCAAAAAACATGTCGCTTTTCAGCTGCCAGGTGAGCAGCTTGTTTGAGGCTACGAGAGTCGCTACGGGAATGGTGACGTGAATATGGTCGTCGACATCGTTTTCCGGATTGAGCGTCACGGCGCCCGTCACGCTGCTGAACGTCGCCCAAGAGAGGATACCGCCGAAGGCATGCCACGACAGCCGAATGGCGGTGTTATCGGTGTCGATTATGTAGCTCTTCGGGGCAGCCATCGCCCACGGACAAACCAAAACAAGCATTATTACCAGGCGTCGCAGCATCTCAGGATCTCTTTTAGGGGGGCAGGGAGTAAACGCGTCACCCCCGGGATCTATTCGGCTTTTATGCGTCAGGCTGTTTTAACGATATCCACCGAGATTTCGACGGCGGTCACCGGGCCCCGGTTTTCCAGCCAGTGGACCGTATTATGGTCTTCCGGCCAGCCGACGCCGGGACCGTAATCGGTGGCGATACCGTTACGATGATCGGTGATGGTCCCCTCAAGGATAAAAACGGTACCGGGGCGATCGATATGATCGTGCACCGGACCAAAGACCGCGCCGGGGGCGAGCGTTACCCTGCGCATGCGAAGCTGTCGACCGTCCATGCCTTCGATCTCCGGGCCCAGATCGACGATGGAGAGTAGTTCAACGGTAACGCCCTGGGTTTCTGGTGCGGTTTCTTTGTGGCTCATGACGGTGCCCTCCTGAGACAAGTTTAGCCTTCAGGGAGCAGGGCGGGAGGGAATAAAAAAGGCCGCGTCTGCGGCCTTTCGAAGGGATTACTCAGTGACTTTCTTTTCCAGCTCGCTGGCACCTTCTTTGGTTTTGTTCCAGCCTTTCTCAGCGCCTTCTTTGGTGGCATCCCACCCTTTCTCGGTGCCTTGTTTGGTTTTATGCCAGGCTTTCTGGGAATCTTCGCTGACCTTGCTGCCCAGGCTCTCGCTTTTACCTTCCGCAGCATGCTTCTGTTTCAGCTTCAGCTCTTCACCTTTGTTCTGCTCTTCGTGCAGTTTTTGCTTCGCCTCGTTGGCGTTTGCGTTCGCCGCAGCGACGGTATCGTCAGTTGCATGTGTGGTCGCAGCAAATACTGGGGAAGCCAGCAGAACGGCAGATAATGCGATAATTGTTTTTTTCATAATATCCTCATTTAACGTTATCGGTTATGAGCGTGATTCAGCATGGCACAGGCGAAACGGGATGGCTTTAGGAAAAAACTGTAATGAGATCAATGTGCCCTGATGAGGGATATTTCGCCTGAGGATTATCCAAAGGATAAAAAGCCTATTTCAGCAAGGGCGGCGAGAGTCAGGAGAATGAAGATTATGACGGTTATGGGTCTGTACATGGTGGGGTTCCTTCCGGGTTGAGCGGCTATTCCGTAGCGCTGGGTGGTGTGGGTAATTTTGCACAGGAGGGGGGAGAGGGTGTTGATGTTTGTCAAAGGGATGGACGGAACTGTGGGTATCGGGCACAAAAAAGCCCGCAGGGCTTGCGCCGTGCGGGCTTTCAGGACTTCATCAGTCGACTCTGGTGATCGCCGATGGAGAATTTTGGCTGGCGGAGTCTGAATTGGTGCTGTAATTCATTGAAATAAATTAGCTAACTTCTAATTCAACTTTTCTTTGGTGCCTATATAGGTGCCTAAAAATTTTTTCACCCCTTTTTGCTCGTAAAGAGGTGGGGTGCGGAAAGAAAACTGACACTACTTAAGTTCTCATTTCCCTCATAGCCCGTCTGGCTTTTAGAATGTCTACAGCAGTAATAAAAGGCGACTGTTCTTGCCAACTAAACCCCTTACGATCGATGCGAACCAGTTCGTATTTTTCCACCAGAAAATTAACGGCATCGGCTAAAGAGATACCGGCATCGATATGTTCCTTAATCACAGTTTCATCACTGAACGGCGTGTCATTCAGTGTCAGGCCATAGTGCTGATCCAGCAGGCGTGAAAGAAGCATTTGCCATACGATCACTGGTGACGGGCATGGTTTAGCCGCCCGCAAAGTCGTTGCAGGTAGAGTTTTCATGTTTGCTCTCGTGAAATTAGTTAGCGTTGAGTGGGATAAACGGTGATGTATATGTAGCCGCAACTACCAAGGGTATCGGCTTCGCAGGTGAAACCGTTGTGGTACAGGGTGACGCTGTGGGTATGCCGAGGATTCATTTCACCAGTGGTCAGCATCGATTCCATCTGGCTGATAAAGTGCGGGAATGTTTCATCCAGCTTCCGGCATTCGGTGTCACTGAATTTACCGGTGATACTGGCCCGGTCAGCCAGATAATGCAGTTGGTTCCCCTCCTGTACCAGACGGGCTCCCAGACGCGGCGTGGTATCCCGCTGCAGGCCCCATGTAATGTTGCTCATTTATAACCACCTTTATTGTCAGTTCAGAGTGATACTCATCAGACAGGCATAGGGCCCGTTGCGATCCTGGCGGCGTTCGGCGTATACCGCCAGCACGCCGGGAATGTCAGGAACTACCTGACCGGTGTAATGACAGACACTGCCGTGCCACTGATATCTCCCGGTGGAGTATCGAAGAATGCGGGAGGCCGGATGCTGACGGTAAATCGTCATCGCCCGGCATTTACTGATAATTCTCATGTCATACCTCAAAGCAGACCGTGTTCAGCGAACGACAATATCTGCGTACCACCTACGATAAGGTGGTCAGGCACACGGATATCAACGAGCTGAAGCGCCTGCACCAGACGCTGCGTGATGGTCTTATCTGCCTTGCTGGGCGAGGTGTCGCCGGAGGGGTGGTTATGAGCCAATATCACTGCTGCAGCATTGAAGTACAGGGCGCGTTTGACCACCTCACGGGGATGTACCTCGGTATTGCTAATGGAACCGGCAAACAGGGTTTCATGGGCAATCAATTGGTTTTGCTGGTTCAGATACATCACCATAAACTCTTCACGCTCCAGCCCCGCCATTTTCAGTTTCAGCCAGTCACGGGCAGCCTGAGTGGAGGTGAATGCCACGCCTGTTTCGCGCAGGTGTCGGTCAAGCAGCGTTAAGGCGCGTTTTACCGTGCGTTGTGCGGTCAGTGGGAGTACCGGAGCCAGTGGGGAAATTGACTGTTCCATCATGGGTATCCTTAATCAATAATGCGCATAATGGCGCTGGACTCAGGGTGCTGCAGGGCGTAATCCCGCAGGCGGTAATAGTGCTCCGTCATGACATCGCATTCGGTGCGACAGGCGTGATGGCTGTATTCAATCAGGCAGACAGCGATACCTGCGGCTTCCACGCTCATTTCCGCATCATTGCCGTTCATGCTGTTGAACAGATGCCATTTATCACCATCGTCAGCATCAGGGGCCATAAACGCGCCGCCATTACTGAGCGTGTAAAAGGACCAGATACCACCGCTGTACTCATCACAGAAGCGTTCCATCCAGGCGAAAATACGGGGTTCCAGCGTTATCCATTGCGGGATAGCGCTAAAGTACAGCGGCCAGAAATCGAGGCGCTGTTCGTCAGGTACTGGTGTTACAGTGAGGTCAAATTGAGGTTCGTTAGCGGACATCAATTCGCATTGCGTTTGTGTCGTCATGGATATTCTCCGTCAATAAAAACGCCAGCAACGATGGCTGGCGTATGGGAAATAAAGGACATACAGGAATGATGAATGGGTGTGGTCAGGAGGAGGATGCTCTGAGGATGCCTGACTTGCGGATATAACGGTTAAGCCCTTCACCGGCATCCGGTTCAAAGCACCACACCCGCCAGATCATTCGACCTTCAGAGTCGCGAACCACCAGGCGGAAGTGACTGCGCTGGTCATCTTCAATAGCGATGTTTTGATACCGGCGGGTAACCGCTTCGGCCTGCTGTCGGGTAAAAGGTCCCGGTGGCAGCATGTGAGATTCAGGCATTCGGTGTACCTTAAAAGCAAAAGCCCCTGACGCAGACGCGTCAGGGGCTATGGGAGTATTCAGGTGTGGGGTGATTATCAGTAACCGGTTTGTACTTTATACAACCGCAGGGTTTTACTACCCCGGACAATTTTCACATACAGGGCATTATCTTTCGTGCCTCGCACAAAACCGGCCTGCACATCGCCCTTACAGTCACCACCGTCGTAAGGAATGTTGACGCCGGTCTGACGCACCAGATCAATAACCCCGAAGTTTAAGTCTTCACAGGCCGGGCCCGGCAGGTCCTGAATCAGGGCAAATTTATGGTCGTCGCTGACACCGGTCAGTGAGCACATGGAGGTGTTGATGTCGTTTCCCTGGCACCAGTACTCCTGGCCGGGATTGTCTTTATCCATCAGGCTTGCCGGAAGCTGAGCGGTACCGGCATTGAATGCGGCAAGTGACAGAATGAGGGCGGGTACAGCAGATGTCAGTATTTTCAGCATGGTCTTCGTCCTGAATTAATCCAGCCCGCAGTTGGGCAAAATAAGAGTGGTTGATATCGGGTGTTATCAGAAGCGCCGGTAGCGAAACAGCTCTTTGCCCTGGTAAAGTGCCACCAGGTCGTCATATTCCGGCTTCTTCTGGTTGGGCTTAAAGGTCACTACCGTGCCCGGACGGCACAGGTCTTTTACGGTGAGACCGAATTTCTTGTCCGGAGTAATGGTGAATCCCTTCGACACATCGTTGTGCATGATAGTTATCCAGCCCCACAGGCCGCCTTCGCAGTCTTTAAAGGGAGCTGAACGCACCGTGACCATCCCGCCTGGACGGTCAACAGACATGGCTTCGCATTTTCCGGTAACCTGACGATGCGCATCGCACCAGAAAACATTCCCGTTGTTGTCATTGACTACTGCAGGTAGCGTCCGGTTATAAGGCTGGGCCTGAACTCCTGCACAGAGCAGAAGGCAGCCGGTAATGCCCAGTATTTTAATCAGTGTTTTCATTGCGTTGGTCCTTAACAGAGTAAGTATCAGATAACGGTCATTCAGGCCCAGACGGTCAGGAGCAGTATCACCAGCCATATCCAGAAGTAAGCCGGTTTCTGACCGAGAGTTTTCGCCCGACGCCACAAATAGAACGGCACCAGCCAGGCCAGTTTGCCGAACATGGTGGTATCCACTCCGGCCTTACGCAGACGTCGTTCATCGAGATACCCCAGAGCGATATTGAGCAGCAGCGTGATAAACCAGTACTGCCCGCCCGAGACGGCTTCATATGCCTCGTCAAAAGACATTCCGTTCAGCCCTGCCGTCCACAGCTCGAGCGCATAACCAATGAAGGGAGCAAATGCCAGCGTCCATACCACTCCGCCCGGAATGCGGCTCCCTGGCAGCGCTGGTGGTGTGGTGCTGTGGAGCAGCGCCGAAGCCAGCGGGGTAGCGGAGACCGGCTGCCACTCTGCCATTCCCTGTCGCCACACCAGAGTGGATGCAGTCAGTTCACCGCGCATAATCAGGCTGGTGATGTCGTCTTCGGTCACATTGTCGTGACGTATGCCATTTTTCTCGTAATGCCAGGTCATTGTTTTTCCTTCTTAACAGAGGTAATTAAATCAGTGTGTTGCCCGGCTCCTCAGAGGACCCAGGAGACAGGACTTCACGGATACAGCTGAAGTGCGGAAGGGCCCGGATAAAGCCCGCCTGTGTGGTTAACTGGCTGAGACGTTTTAGCGGGGTGAACGTTGTATTGAGGACTGTCACCGCATGGATGGTCGCCAGAGGGTGCACGGTGATATACCCGTTAAGTTCACCAGTGAGGTACCAGCAGCCGTCGAGTGATATCAGGCGGTACGGGGCCAGCCCGTCACAGCGCTCTCCCTCGGCCAGCAGCAGTACCCGCTGGCAGGCGGTAATGGCACTGACAAGACGGTAGAAGACCAGTGAGCTGGCCGGTGACACAGACTGTGGCGGCTGCCATACCAGACACGGCATCCCTCCTGCAGTGAGCAGCATTCCCGCCAGACGCCGGTCCAGCCCCGGAAAAATATCGGCCAGTCCGGCCCGGTGAGCGAATGTCAGCGCATCGAGCTCGCCCTGTATGCCTCCACCGGTGCTGCGCAGGCGGCATTGCCCCCGCCGATACTCAAGGTCGAGGTACATCAGCCGTTCGCGAAAATCCCGTCGCAGGGTACGGACTGACACACCAAACTCTGCAGCCAGCCGCGTCATGTTCAGCGTTTCACCGGCAACCAGGCGGCTGATTATCAGTGACAGCCTGACAGCCAGCCGGTCATGACGGCGCTCTGCCTGTGCCATCTTAAATCTCCGTAATAGTTAACTGACTGAATATGAAATGATTCTAAAGAGGGGGGCGGACAGGGTATGGACATGGAATGAACTATTTTTTATCTGCCTCCGGAAGCAGGCCCGACGCGGCACACCGTGAAATGCGGTGATAAAACACTCAATCCAATGAGGGGGAAACGGACAGGGAGTGTCCTTTGTTAACATAGCGATAACACTCTCAGGATTGAAACTCACTCAGCATCGCTTCCGCCATCACCCAGAGAGCCCGGTTGAGCTTCACATCTCCGTCGATACCACGCACGGCGCGGGTATGTGTTCGCCCGCCTTTTGCACTCCGGCCACTGAGCCCGCCCTTAATCAGGTTCTCCTGAATACGCTGGTATGTGGTCCACAGATCATTGCTCTCATCCTGCCAGCGGCGTGGGGAGAGTATCTGAGGTGCTGTCACCGGCTGGTGGTCCTCACCGAAACGGTACGTCAGTGCAGCCTGTGCCAGAGCCTGTTGTGCAGGCGGCGGCAGCATCAGCGACTGCATGGCATCCCGCTTCTCCTCCACACGGTCAAAAATATCCAGCACTTCATACGCCCCTTCAATCACCTGACTCACCACATCCCCTTTGTGCGGCACCCGCACCTCGCCAAACGACTCACCGCAGACGAGTCCGTTCTGGCATACCGCACGAAATAATCCCGGCAGCATCTGATACGAGCTGGAGCCATCATGGGAGTTGAGCAGAATAATTTCCGGGACCTGCTTGCCGGTAATTTGCCCCTCCCTACGCAGGCGCAGCATGTGCTTTGTATGCTCGCGACGCCCAGGGTCACGAACACGGGTCTGGCAGGCAAAGAAAGGCTGAAAGCCTTCGCGCTGCAGATTTTCAAGAACGGTAATGGTTGGTATCCAGGTATACCGTGCGCTGCGTGACGCATGCTTCTCCTCGCTGAAGACACTGGGCACTACACGAAACAGCTCTTCACGAGTTAGCGGACGATCACGACGAATAAGGTTTGCTGCGCCAAAGCGCGAAGCCAGACGGGTCATAAGCAGACTCCTCATGATGGATAAATAAAAGCAAAAAAGCCCTGCCGCAAAATGGCGGCAGGGCTCAGGAAACTACGGGTTAGAAGGGTTAATGTTCAGAAGAAGAAGTTCCAGACTGTAAGGGCGACCGATACCACGATGTCGCGTACAGACTGGATGACTGCCCGAACCTGGGCCGGTATCAGGGGCATGGAACTTACTGTATCCAGTACCGAGCCGACCGTTTCACCAAAATCGTCACGGGCTTTTTTATTAACGGCATCGGTACGAAGTGGCGCACTGAGCTGTACTGCCACCTGACTACTGGCCTCCCGTGGCAGGCAGTGAATCATACGCTCCGCCATCACCCGCATTCCCCATTGCAGACGGAGCGACACCGCACAGATCGGATTTACCGGCTGGAGCAGCTCATGTAGCTGGCAGATTTTGCGGCTGATATTTTGTTTCTGCTCTTTAGACAGCTTTTCACCACCGCTGGCAGGCTCGATCTTGTCCGACTGACTGATAACAAACATCACCTTATGTCGATATGCCTCACCAATTACCTTACGGTAAAAATACTCATCCACCGCCAGCGCCCGGTCATCAGCCTTAATAATCCACAGCACTAGGTCCAACTGGGGGAGCTGTTCCCGGTACAATGCAGCGTACTCCGTATCCCTTCGCTCAGACTCCCCTACGCCGGGTAAATCCACCAGTGTTAGATAGCGTTTTCCCACCTGAAGGCGAAAGCGAATAGGTTCGCGTGTGCAGGCGGCCACATCGCTGACCGGTGAAACGTCCCCTGCAAATAGCGCATTGCACAGACTGCTCTTGCCTGCGCCGGTTTTCCCCATAATGCCTATTACAGGCTCATAGTGAGTAAGCTGGTTTATTTGCTTCAGAATACGTTCTGATGCCCACTGTGGCAGGCCAGAAAGCGACCGCTGCAGTGACTGTAAACTTTCAAATTGATTCATTACTGCTCCTCTGAGAATGATTACCAAAACGGCAGAACCGTGAGATTCTGCCGTTCATGGGGTCTAGTCAGGGAGGTGATATATATCTGAATAACTTTACATTACTGATGTTCCTTTTGAGCGAAGAAGAGTACCGCATCTGTTGGGGGTCATGTAGAACCCAAACGTCTAGGTATGTTAGTGATTCAGCCCTCAATTGAAATAATCCGCGCTACCGTGTTAAAACCTCTGTGCTATGCTGGTGCCAAATGCGCCAGCTTTATCTGCAAGGAGGCTGCATGTTAAAAATAAAGATGTATGCGGCGAATGACGGTGATGCATTCCTTCTGCAATCAACAGACACTCATATACTTATTGACGGTGGATACGCGAGCACGTTCAACCGAGAAATTGCTAAAGATTTGCGTACATTGGCATCCGAAAATAAACAGCTAGATCTTGTCATTGTGACCCATATAGATGCAGATCATATTGGCGGTCTTGTTCGTTTATTCTCTGAAAATGGAGCAGCTGCGAAGCCGAATTTAATTCTGGTCAAACAAATTTGGCACAACAGTCTACGTAGCCTTACTACTCGCTGTTGCTATGAAGTCCCTTCTGATCAATATCCACTTCTGCGAGCTATTAATAAACGCGGACATCCTTCTGATATGGTAAACACAAACTCTGAAGCTGAAGCAGAGAAAATTAGCGCTAAACAAGGTAGTGCACTTGCCAGATTAATATTTGAAGGTGGCTATTCCTGGAATGGTGGTAATGGAGTTACCCCCATTGTCAAAGGATACTGTCATCATTTTGAAGGCTCCGCAGATAGAATCTCGGTCCTTACTCCTTCAGAAAATCAGCTGAATAAGCTTCTAGAATTTTGGAAGAAATATTTATATCGCGCCGGTTTCCGCGTACCTTCAGATTCTGGAGAATTAATCGATGATGCATTCGAGTTTACTCTGGAACATATCGAGGATGAAGCTAATGTGAATGTCAACAGGATTTCCTCAACTGAAAGAAAAAGTTTGGAGGAAATCTACATTGCCGATACTTCACCTACGAACGGCAGTTCAATCTCGTTAGTTTTTGAGGCGGACGGAAAACGCCTATTAATGCTCGCGGATGCTTGGGCGGAGGATGTCATTCAGTCATTGCAGGAAATGGAAGCTAAAGGGGTATCAATGCTTTTTGATGTAATTAAAATTTCTCATCACGGTAGTTATCGCAATACCAGCCCCGAGTTACTGAAAATGATTGATGCGCCGATATACTTCATCTCGACTGATGGGAGTAAGCACGATCACCCGGATGATGCAGTACTTAACGCAATTGTTGATAGACCATCTGAATTTACTCGTACTCTTTACTTCAATTACTCAACACCTGCTTCACGCAAACTTCATAGTTATAGTGTTAAAACTAAAACCAAATTTTTAGTTATTGAGAACGTAATAGACTGGATTGAAATAGGAAATGAAAACTAATGCTTGAAGATGAAATCAGATTAGCTACCTGTCGAATTGAATGTGGTAAAGACTCAGGATCTGGGTGGCTGATAGCGCCCGATAAAATAATTACGGCATTTCACTGTATCGTTGATGCCGTTAATGGTAATGCTTCCATTTCAGTTTTTTTTGATTCTTATCTTTCTGGTACCTCCTTAATTGCCACTATTATTGATCACGACGACGCTTTAGATGTTTGCCTCCTCGGGCTTGAACAGGAATTGGATATTAATCCTCTGATAATCAAATCTGAAAAGCCTCTTAATGGTCTCCCTTTTCATTCATGGGGATGGCCAGCTACAAAATTGACCTTAGGGCACCGGATTGATGGGCATATAGCTCAAGTTTTGTCTTCTCCAAAGCTCGGTATAGATATTGAAATTCACCCCTCTCAGGAGACATCTCTTAGCAAATATGATGGAATGTCAGGTGCCGCGCTTATTTGTGAGGGAGTCTGTGTAGGCGTATTTTGCGTATCAGTTGACAAAACTATTGGTGCGATTTCGCTGGCACATATTGAGGCTTTTCTTAAGAAAAATGATCTCCTTACAACAAATAGTAATTCCAAAAAAAATAATGAATCTTCTCTTGTCGCTCGTGAAAACTTCACAGACATTTTCGACTCATTCATTAGTCAGCGTGACGGTAATTATGTTTTTCTTGAGGGTGCTCATGGCATAGGAAAGTCAACCTTTTGTATCAATTATCAACCCCAACAACCCGTGCTTGAGCACTTCAGTACTTACAGTTTTTCATCCGGAAGCAATAACATAAACGCAGTGCAGATGGCGCAGCCTTTAGAATTTGTAAACTGGTTAAATGCACAAGTTTCAAAGCTTATTTCTGGAGTGTCCTGCAGGGTTATTCAAGAAGACTATGCAAAGCTAATTGGTAAAACTGAAGAGTTGCTTAATCGTGCAGGGACTATATTCAAATCGCGCGGAAAAATTGGAGTGCTCTTCATTGATGGTATTGATGAAATAGCTAAGCATAGTAAGGAAACAATAGCAGCATTTTCTGGGTTGTTACCAAAGGCTATATCGTCTGGGATCGTGGTAGTGATCTCAGCACCGGGTCACGGTCAATTTATCGGAACTTTTAGCCATTGGCTCAATCAAAATGCATGCGTAACCATGCCTGCACTTTCATTATACGAATCACGAGAATTATGTCATCGGACACTAATTTCAGAACGAAATTCCTCTATGACTATACAAATCATTTGTGAACGAGCTGGAGGACACCCCCTTTACCTTCGTTATTTAATAGACCTTGCTAATACAGGAACAGATGATATAAATCTAGCTGCTCTTCCTCTAATTGAGGGCAGCATTCGGAATTATTACGATGCTTTATGGGCAGGGCTACAAAGTGATGCTGAAGTAGTCAATCTCCTCTCAATAATAGCGAGATTGCGTTGGGGAATACCAATTTCTCTTTTCACGGAGATCCTCAATCAGGCAGAGCGCTCCGTGTTAATTACTACGCTTAATCGGCTTCAGCATCTTCTGCAATCGCCTGAAAATACGGCAATTTATCATGCTTCTTTTACTGAATTCTTGCAGGAGAAAACATCCCTTCTAGAATGCACGATTCAAACACGTCTGTCTGAATATTGCCAACATAATCAGAATAACAGATATGGGCTAATTAATCTTATTCACCATGGTCTGCGTGCAAATGATAGTCGCACTCTGTTGACAGTTAATCTTTGTAATCAAAATTGGGTAGATAATTGCGTCAGCGTTGGAGCCAACCCTGACCTTATTCTCAGTGATATCAGACAAGCACTTGAGGCCGCGACTAAGACTGGCAGTCTGACAGAAACAGTACGTCTTCTTTTACTCTCTCAACGGTTATATTTTAGATATGACACATTATTGGCGCAGTCTGCCTATCAAAGTGCATTGGCACTGATCGCACTGGGTAAAAATCAGGAAGCATTGCAGCATGTAGTACGATATGACCAACTGCTACTTTCATTCAATGAAGCACTGGCGATGGCAATATCACTTAATGATTCAGGTGACGAATCTGCAGCATTCCGATTATTGGAGCTCGTTGAGGTAAGGCTCGATGATGAATCTCTTTCCGAAGGGGATGATATATCCTTCGGAGATTTTCTTAGTTCGTTTTCATGTCGAGCACAGCTTTACAGACTTAAAATGATGATGGGGGATAATAATGCACGCCATCAATCTTTAGCAAATGAGAAGTTTTATTTTCACTCAGCGGAAAGTGGAGTGAGTGATGAAAAAAAACTAAAATTCTTGAAGTCAGAAATGATGGTTTACAACCATGCTACAATAATGGCACTTCAGCAGCAATACGTCTCGATTACACATCTCAGTAAATTTTACCGTGGCCCGATTGAAGATTTTGCTGAACCGCTTGTGAAAACAATTGTTGAGTATAAACATCTCTGCGATGATTTTGATCTTTTAATATCAACTCAACTACTTCAGAATGCATTCAATGACTTAAAAATATTGCTTGCAAAAAATTGGACACCAACGACACCAGTGCACCCTATGTTGGTAGACTTACTAATTACACTTGGTGCCCCCGCAGTAATAATTTCAGCGTTAACAAAAGAAATATGTCCAACCCCTTCAAAGATAACGTATGTTGCAGAGGATGGCGTTTCATTTGACATAGAACTATTCAAACTATCGATGGCGGATTGGAAACGCAAGGCATTTTTGGATCCTGCATTCATGTCTCCACCTGCGATTTCTCTCTCAGAAAATAACTGGAAGCTTAGCATTGAAGCAATATGTCAAACGGTCGCTTGGGCGGAGGGTGCAGCCCAGCGTTGTTTAGAAAAAGATGATACTGCTGGTTTAGATTTTGTATGGAAAGTGGTGGCTCGTGACGTATTTCCAAACCTCAAGTTCAGACTAAAAGCAAGATCAAAATGGCAAAACGCGTATGCACTACCAGAAGCTTTGTTGCCAAGATTATATGAATTGCTGGCAAAATTAATGATTGGGTATTTCCCTTCACAATTAACAAATTTCATTGAATTAATTGAAGAGCAATTTGAAAATCAGTGTGGTATTTACTCTGAAGGTTTCAGAGGAATTCTTACGCAGGTAATCGACACTGTTAGCCTCCAAAAACTTGAAGCTGAAACAGAGGATAGAATATTTACATTAACTCAGCGATGGCGTAATTATGTAGTTTATAACTTGAAAAATAGAGCAGAGCTTATTCCTGAACTTCTTACAATAGTCCCATTTTTTGTTAGGCTTCAGGCCTCGGAAGAGGCTAAATACACTTATCAATGTGTATTGGCACACTCGATGGGTCCTGGATGGTATAAAGAGGATCAGTTTAGCTTACTCATTACGGCGCTCCTTTCGCTAGGCAATGAGACTACACCCATATCTGGATTTTTAGCCCAGACAGCAGCTCTTCTCGATGCCGCAAGTGGCGAAATGACTTTCCAAAGGTTCGTGCGTTACGCCAAAAAAGATTTCATCAAAGCTCTGTCTCTCCGTGGTGATTTCTCCCATGCAGTTGAGTATTACATTGTACAAACGTATGGCACTTTAGAACAGATTTATGAAGACGCAACTGATGGTGAAATGGACAGATTGTCACAATTTGAAGGTTCACGATACCCAGGAAATGCTTTAGATGAACAGGACGCTGTCTTAGAAATTATTATGTTAGCGATTCCTGAAGCTAATTGGTCCATATGCTGGGCATTACTTGAAACCTTCCAATTTGGTGATAATAGGCATCTAAAAGACTATGCGAAAGCATACGCTATAATAATGAACAAAATGCAAGGTGATAGCCAAGCACTTGAAGAAATGTTCAATCGCATAGGCCTTATTTGCGAATCAGATGTAATTGGAACTAGTCGCTCTGAATTCCTTTCAACAATATCTTCTACACTTGGCTTAGAATTAAACCAGAGTTTCAATGCTATGTTTGGCCCTATTTTAGCTCCTAACAAGCCAGATACATTTCCAGAGACACCATCTTCGTCTATTACCCAAAATGATATCTTGTTACCTGGTACTTTCGGTGCACATCAATCAATTTCTGCTGCACATGAATCTCTTGCTAATGCTGAACGGCAATTACGTCGAAGTAATACTATTGCGGCTTGCAAATCCGCATTGGAAGGACTCAGACAACTTCAAGATGGAGGGTGGTCGCTTTGGACAAATTCAACTGAGGAGATTTCTGGAGCCAAATCACTACTATTGAAAGCATCAAATTCTGTCGCGGACATCATTAAGGGAATGTCTAGCTTGATTGTTGATGGGCGATATAGTGAAAAATGGAGAATTGCTGATACCTTGATTGAGTGGCTAGCGTTCTCTTCGGAACTACAATCAAAGTCTGAATTAGCGGCAGTCACTATTGACCATATTCGAAACATGGTTGGTGACGTAGACAACTATCTTCCACGCTATCATTTCCTTGAGGAAAGAAATAACGATTCATTATCTTCATCTCTTATAAAACTCCTTCTACATGCAGTGAATCATCCCTCGTGGTTGCGCGCTGAGAAAGCTGCAGAAATGTTGATGTGGCTGATGGATACCAAAGAGGAATACATTCCTGTTCTGGGCCCGGAAGCGTTTACAATGAAAGCAGATCTGCATCCCGATATTATAGCTGGTGCCCTAGATATCTTATCTAATACAGATTCAATGAAAATTTGGAATCTTATCAATCCATCTCTTGATTTCTCGAAAATTTGCAAGGATTGCCAGCATGCGGGTCGGTACGCTATTTTAACTCGTATAATTAAGCGTGCATCGGATGAAGGAGCTCAGGATGCTACAGCTAAATTACATCAGCTTGAAATGGAAAATCTAGCTACGTCTTTCCATCAAGGCTCATTAATACCTAAAAGCATGCCTTGCCCTACATGGGCGAAATGTATAGAACTTGAATGGGAATGGATGGTTGAAAATGCATTTATGACTGAAGAGGTATTATTGAAAGCCCAATCTTACCTCGAAAATTATTGTGCGCCATTATCACTGGAAGATAGTCTGACTTTGGAAAAACTGTTAGCTGTAGGTTACCGTGCGAACAATTTATATCCAGAAAGATGGCGCGCCAGATTACGTATGGCGTTTCAGAATGCTCTTTTTTTATCTAACCCGCAGCAACAGTTAAATGAGATTGGGCAAGCTTTTTGTGTATACAATCCATCAGAAATAGCCTCATTGAGGATTATCGGATTTGAATCCCCTACAGCGAAATGGATCGATATACTTAAATCTGAAGCACAAACATCAGAGTTGGCACCTATTATAGATGATCTTATTTTATTAGACTTTTACGAACATGTATGGATGGATGGTTCTTATGTCCGTCTGCGTGTAACGGCTTATTTGGTTGACGGTGATAATATACCTCAGCTGACTTCTGGGCATTTTTTGTCAACGGAGTTACCTGATCCTGATAACTCCTCGAAACACGATGTCAGTACAAGAGTCATTGTTCGTAATGCTTATTTTGGTAGCTTTACACCTGCACTTCCTTCAACCCACTTTATTAAACTGACGCAAGCACCGCTAGCAGAGTTTCATCGCGCCTGTTGGCGTACAGGAAGAACTCCGCTAAGCATGGGGGGGGCACCCGAACGAGAAGGCTGTTATCTGGCAATACACGAAGACGCACTAATTCTGCCGACAGGTTTACAGTTAATCTGGGTTTACAATCTTAATGGCCGGAATATCTTAGCCTTATCACACTAAAAAACAGGAGGATGTATGAAATTTGAAACTTATCAGACACCCATGAATCGTTCGGATTTTGAGCATAGATTCCATGTGTTGGCGCATATAATGGAAGAGGGTAAATTTCATATAAATTCTGGTATCTCTGTAGAAAGTTTAATGATGGTTCGTACCTTGCCTAACGGCAGAATCGACTTTTTGAGCGTCGATGAAATGGCACGTCTTATGGCAAATATGATGCTGAAAATGGCTGATATGCCAGTCGTTGCTCCACCATTAGAGGAATCCTAGGATGAATAGGTGACTTTAGAACCTATCCCGTCGGTTGTCAGCTTGGCATGCTGATGAATAAATGGAGGAAGGACAGCTGCAGCGACAAGTAGTTATATATGCCTAACAGCCGGTGAGGGTAACTCAGAGCGCGGGCTACTCTTGGTAGAGCTTACTTGTCGCAGAACTTATTTAGTTCTTACAATTGACGTCCGAAATGCCCACACGTCACTTTTTTTCTAAATTCGTTTCGGGGCACTCTGATTGTTTCAGCATTGATCACATCAGTATGCTCCAGTATGCCTAGGCTGTTGTTAGTCAACGTGTAATCTTCCACTCCCTGGCAACCCTGTCTCATGTTCTCAATATCGCCGAGCAATCCACGAAGATAATCGGGGTGCGCTGTTCCACGGCCAGGTATGATTTCCCGATCACTTTTAGGGCTGAAACCGATGTCTACAGACTTGGCAGCAATGACTTCAGAACCCCCTGTAGCGCTGGCCAAATTCTTTATACCATTACAACCGGAATGTTTATCACTACTGGCACCTGCCATATGCTTTCAAATTATTAATAATTATTTGAATAGATTGAGGAGAATCATTAGGCTGGCTAAGGTGCGACCAAAAGTGTTCTGGATAAAATGCAAGGCTCCAATGACTGATGGGGTATCTCAGGCAACCACAATTTACTTATAAAGAGATGGGGTTCTCATTTGGGGAAGCTTTTTAACTTAGCCATAACAGATACCAACTCTAAAACTTGTATTAGTTGAACTAGTACGGGAAGTCCAGAGTTCATTTATGATAAGGGATATACGAAATGCATACATGTCCACCTCCGAAGAGGGCGATCAATAGTTGGTTGAAAGAATATCCCTCGGTGGAGGGCAACTATGGCCATCTGCTCCTTGAGCAAAAAGAAGATCTGGCACCAGATCTGGCCAGTGCACTTATTCCCTATTTTGAGTCAGCACATCTGGACGCCCGTGATTATTTCTGCGAGCAGATCGGAATTGACCTTCATCCAGATGCAGAAAAGGACGATGAAGATGAGGTTGAACTACTCTACCCTCAATGTCTGCCAATGAGTGCTCGCCGGGGCCTCTTTGGTGAAGTAATGGCAGGGATGCTTACCGAGCACTATACCTACGTTGGTAACCACAAATGGGATATACCAATTTTTCTCTTTCGTTACCATGCCGATGTCGAAAAGTATTTGTTCGATCTTGCCCGAGACACATCCCGTACGCGACAGGTTTTTGGACGGTTTGGTTCGGACTTTCTCGGTCTATGTCTGGATAGTAACGGAAATGTAGTTCGATTTATTGCGGGTGAGGCAAAATGGCGCGACGCCTTGAACAAGGCGACGATCGACGATTTAATGCTTGGAAAGTGGGTCACGAACAAAAAGACTGGTGAACGCACCCGATCAGGCAAAGGTATATGGTTCGAAGTAAATCGCGATACGACTGTTCCTCACGGTATGAGACAACTTCAACGTTTGCTCCAAGAGTGCGATCCCGATGGTTTCAGTGCAGCTATCTTGTCTATCGATAGAGCGCTAGTGATACGAAATCCCAAACCATTGCCTCGTACAAATCTTATCCTGATCGTTGGTAACGACGTACCAAGCCGTGGCGAACGTTGTTCCCTCATCCCATGGGAAAAGCAACCGGAGGAGTACACTGCTCCTCATGACCTACAGGTCGTCGAATTAATCCTTACTAATGGCGGGGATTTGATCGACCAAATCTATGATTCGCTATGGTCCGAGGATTGATTGAATATGGCCGATAATGATCGAGAACGACTACAAATAGCACGTCAGGTACGAAATACCCTTGCTGTTGAAAATACCTTGTCTGCAATACAGGCGCGTGCATTTGTCAGGTGTTTGCAAACAATCTGGGAGGTGCCGCTTATCCATTGGAACGAGCAGGAGTCCGAAGAACAGTTTGCTGATGCCCGGCGTTTGCTTCATGCAGCGGAGATTTATCGCCAAATTGAGGGAAAGTATTCGCTCGGTGCGATTGACTGCTACCGGCGTGCTGGTGAGCTTCTTGAGTGGTTATCGCGAGCAGAGGACAAGCTTCGACTAATCGCGCCGATTGAATTGTTTGCCGCGGCAGCGCTCCAACTTGGTGGATTGCCTGCGATGGCTACAGGCCTACTTCGGCAAGTTGATTTGGGTAACCCTGGTTCACAACTCTATGCCAGTTTTTTGCAGGCAGATTTTGATGGAGTAGTGCAAGTCGTGATGGAGTTCTGGGGCAAACATCCAGAGCTCACTGGTCGAGATGCACCGCGTAAGCTGCTCTTGGATTCAGAGGACGAAGGCCGAATAGCTTGGTACTTCACCACCGAACTTGTCCGTTGCATCGGACTGTTCGCCGAATCAATGCGACGGGGGGACAGTGTTCGGCTCGCGCGCGCGATCGAAAAGCTCAATGCATTGGAAAAAATATCCACACGGACGTTTAGTGAAGATGCCTCGTTACTCATTACACTCCTGTGTGCAGTTGCTGATAATTATCGAGAGGCAAGCATCTATCTTCCTGTGAAGCGTCTGGCGGACACGAAAGCTGACCGAACTACGAGATTGCTGCGTTTTGCTCGAGATCAATTCAGTCGTGGTCGTGGAGTTCTTTGGCCTTCCCAGCGTGATGGGCTGAAAAGGCTACTGCGTAACTCATCCTTCGCGCTTTGCACACCTACTGGTTCGGGGAAAACATTAGTCGCAAATCTAGCTTTGGTGAAAGAGCTACTTCTTCATCCTGACGAGAATATAACCGATCCGATGGCTCTATATTTGGTCCCATCTAGGGCGCTTGCGGGGGAAGTAGAAACTAAATTGCGAAGTGAATTAGGTGAAGATCTGATCATCACTGGTCTTTATGGGGGGGCGGATTGGGGAATTACAGACTATTGGCTTAACGCTGACATGCCGACCGTTCTAATCGCCACAGTTGAGAAGGCTGAAGCGTTGATGCGTTACGTGGGGCCTCTTATTTTGGCACGTCTGCGCTTGCTTGTATTGGATGAGGCGCATCAAGTTGTACCGGAGGACAACGACAGGACGCGTGAGGCATTTGCGGATCATAGCAGTCGCTCTCTCCGGCTTGAGGGATTCGTCTCGCGGTTGCTTTCGTTGGCTCCGGATATTGCCCGAATCGCACTTACGGCAGTCGCAGGTGGCGGTGCTACGCCTGTAGCACGATGGACTGAAGGGAGGTCTGACGCGGTGGCAGTTGGAACACAGTATCAGAGCACGCGTCAACTGATAGGTGTTCTCGAAACTGCGCCAGAGCAGTCAGGCCGTATCCTACTGGAGATAATGAATGGACAAGCACTCGATGTGAGAGATCGAGATGTCCCAGTTTATCTGCCATTACGTACTCCCCCAATAGCACAGCTTCCCGCAACAATGCGAAATAGTCTGTATCGGTTCAATGAATTAAGCGTACTTTGGACAGCTTTACATCTTGTTGACGACGAGAGACGAATACTGATATCTGTGGCACAAGAACCTGAAAAAACGATGCGTTGGTTTAAAGAGGCTTTAGAGCTTCCTACATGGGCCTCACTACCACCTTTTATTGTACCTGCTGGGAGACGTCGTGAGCGGTTTAACGAGGCTCGAGCTGTAACCGTCGACTATTGCGGTCCAAACTCCTATGAAGTTGCGTTATTGGATCGAGGGATCGCAACTAGTCATGGTCAGATGCCTCAACGGCTTCGCCGACTTATGACTGAGATGATCGACCAACGCATCTGCCCGATCACGGTAGCAACTGCAACATTGACTGAAGGTGTCAATTTGCCATTTGATATTATTTTCTTGACTTCCCTGAAGCGGCGTTCGTTTGATTCCATAACCCGACGACCAATCATTACACCACTTTCTACGGCTGAGTTCCGAAACTTAGCGGGGCGGGCGGGACGTCCTGGCGCAAGTAAGGGAATGGAAGGTATGACCTTGGTTGCTATACCACGAAGTGTCTCTGCCACGGCCCGTACTATGCGGGTAACCCAACAAAAGCAACGTAGAGAACTCATTGCCGACTATCGCTTGTTGCGTGGGCGTTTATTAGATGACGCGAGGGATGCTCAGGTTGTCTCCAGTCCACTTGCCCTATTGATTGATACGATTGCTGCACGCGCTGCGGAACTGTTTGGAATAGAAGGTGAAGATTTCTTGGAATGGCTTGACTTTGCGAGCCCAGGTGAAATAAGCGATATGGCTGGGAGAGCCGAAACAATCCCTATTGCTCGCCTTGCCGATAGTCTGGACGAACTTGATGGAGTTTTGCTAAGCGCGATAGAAGAATTAAACCAAGGACAGGCTCAGGAATTGACTGCTATGCAGGCTGAAGTGCACCTTGTTCAGTTGTGGCAAAAAACGTTTACAAATGTTGTCGCAGCGCAAGAAGAATGGCTTGAAAAGACTTTTGTGAGGCGCGGGCGGGCACTTATCGACAATATCTACCCAGATAGTGATGAACGGAAAAAACTTTACCTCTACGGTTTTACGCCTTATGTCGGCCGTCGCTTCGAAGCAGTGGCGCAGAAAATATACGAGTTGATTGTGCAGGCAATTAACTATGGTAGTGCCACCGATGCTGAGCGTTTGGCACTCTTCGAGAACATTGGTGAACTGGTTGCTAATGATCGAGGATTTGGCTTCCGTATTCGCAACACGGCAACTGACCAGCGTCTTCTAGACGATTGGCCAAGCCTCTTATCATGGTGGATGAAAGGAACCGTTGCAGATTTTCCAGCTCCTGGCGACCTACGGGCGTGGCAACGATTCGTTACCGATAATCTTGAGTTTCGATTGGGCGTGGCTATTGGAGCCGTAGTTGCTAGAGCTTGGACTAACGGGGAAGGGGATCCGCTGGCTGTACCAACGTTAGAGAAGTGGCGTGCTACAACGGGATTGCCGTGGTTCGGTTTCTGGGCACGAGAATTATTACGTTGGGGTACACTTGACCCATTTGTTGCATTTGTTCTGGCACAGGGACTGGCAAAAACGCGAAATGAAGCGATAGAACTCCGTGCAGAATTTGAGAAATGGCTTAACGAGGGGTATGAAAACCTTGAAGATGAAGACATGATTGATCCTCAATTATTCCTCAAATGGCAACGCAGCCAGCAGCACAACAGGGTAAAGCAAGCCGAAAGTGGAGTGGAAAACGCGGAGCTGACAGGTACGGACGGGAAATTGAAACGCTACGCCGTCATCCCTGTTCTACAGGGCAACACTATTCATTGGATAGATGCAGCAGGTTATGAACTCGCAAAATCGCGTGATGAAGAAGGGGTGTACTCTCCAGATGCGAACCGTAACGATTTCGAGCTTCGATTGCAGCATCATATAGCGACAGTGGAGCGTACTTTTAAAGCCAGAAGTTAAATCTCACAGGTAACTCTACATAAGCATACTGAACTGTCAGCAGCCCAGACATTCAGTTGGTTGTATTGGGATGGTCTTATACTCAACCAAAATGATTATTCCAATCTTTGGAGACTGCTACAGCTGCTACATGTAGCAGGTTGTAGCAGGGTACCGAGACACTTTATCGAATTTTTTACCGAGAAATGTATCAATTATGTTAATGGACTGGGTGAGGATAAATACCTCACCCAGAGCGCTATTAACAGGCTAATCCGCCTAAGCGTGGACACTGGCTTGCGCCAAAGTTGCGGTAACCGCTGTGGACATCCTTAGTTCTGGTTTTGGCTAAGTACGCCAGTCGAATCAGGAAATCCCAGTAGACTGGGCTACGATCCAAAGCATCGAATCTGCTAAACCTGTAAACAGCATTAGGTGGGAATTCAGCTAATGTTGAGTAATCTTCGTGAGCAAGCCCTATAGCACTGCACCAGGCTTTCTGTATTCGGGTTGCCATATTTTTAGCATTGAGTTCTTGGTAATTGCCCAAGTATCCATACACATCTGCATTAAACAACAACATCAGGTGGTAATGGGGATGCTCGCTTGTGTCACGTTCTCTGCACCATCCATAAGATAGCAACGTTGGGTTACCCGGTCTCCCGGGTCGGTTATGATCTGCGCGTAGCTGGCTTTTCAGTGACTCGAAGGAGCGAGTTATTGCCTGTGCATCATCGCGCTGGAAGCACAGGGGTAGATCAGGTTCTCCCGGTACATGAGACTGGGCAAATCTCAGATCAGAACGAATACCTAGTATTCGGTTATTCTGCTCCAAAGTGCCGTAGACCATGTTAAGTAGTGGGTTGAGAATATTGAGGTCAATGGGTGATCTATACTTTCTGGAGGCTATTTCTATCAAGTCATCGGTCTCTTCGTTGGTAAGTGAATATTGTGATTCCATAATAATCCTTAAGTATGTAAATAATAATCTTTGGATAATGGGTAGCCCTCACGCTACCCATGTGATGTTGGATATAGCTCCTGTAGGGGAGTCACTATTGACGTGTTACTGTATTAATCAGATCATTGAGGTAGGTATATTACATATACCAGTTTAAATACATCAATTGCCCTCCTCAATAATGCAAATAAAAGCCGCAGCATTACTGGCCTTAAGGTCAAAAAAATATAAATAAGTAAAAGTCAAGTTACTCTGAAGTTATTCAGGTATAGGCAGTTTACTTATCGCAAGTGATCCTGATTGTAAAATAGGAGTGTTAGTTTTCTCCGCCAGTTCTCTAACCTCCATTTTCGATTTGATGAATTTTACATAATTAGTCCCGCCTCTTTTGAATAATTGTACAACCCCTTCAGCTTCAAGTTTATTCAAAGCAGACATTAGCCGTTCTGATCGCCTTAATGAATATGGGCCTTTTTTGATAATATCATTCTGCCTAAATTCGTAAGAGCCATTATTGACAAGATTATCCTCAAGATACGTCAATAATTTTTCGTCATCTCTAGGCTCTCGAGTAGATTCAACCTTCGAGATAACATGATTCGTAAAACATTGTGTTATTTTCAAAGCTGACATAAAAGTATCCTTAGTAATTATTCGTGAATCAGGTGTGATAAACATTTGCATTACTGCTGCAATTCTCGAGGAGTGCTCCATAAATCGAGCACCAAAATCATCATGATGTTGTAGTTCCCCTCCTTTTTTTATTTTTTTCTGAATGTGTTCACTCTGTGAATTCCACAGAACTTGAGCCTCCGGTGAAAAAGTAATACATATCCGTTCTTCATTTTTTTCTCTACGTACCATCCCATCTTGCAAGTGTCTGGTGAGAATAGAGAAAAATTCTTCAATTCCTGGCTCATCAGGCCATGTACCAGCATCAGGGATACAGCACAGTTCAGGTAACTGTTCCATGTCAATAAGTAATAAACGAGCTAACAATCCTGAGTCTTTTGCTTTTTTTCCCTGTTTTTCAAGAAAGCCATCAAACAAACCAGGTTGCATCGTCAGCAGCATAGTTAGCCGTGCATCATAAACATCGTAGCTGTCACGGGAAGCCCTGCTGTCTGCAATTTTCCCTTCTCCCCAAAGAGAGTTGAGAACTGGTGTATTGCGGAAAAGATTACCGTCGAATAGCCCTCCGGCCTCATCAGATCCGAGCATCAACGACGGAGATCCCTGCGCTAAAACCTTTCTAAGTCCCTCACTTGTTGAATCGTTTTTAGTAAGATACTTTCTTGCTGGAACTACTGGTTTTCTTCTTTGGCACTCCTCCAGCGCTTCAAGCGCTTTAGTTACATCGGTCTTCTGACGAATAGCTTTACTGTATTGTTTTTTATACTCTTTTAACTCTACTTCCCAGGATGCGTATTTCTGCTCATAAACTTTCTCCTTTAACAGAAAATCATCTTTCAACTCTTTTTCCAGCCGATAGATTTCCTCCATCAACAACCTGAATACTGTTGATTTCCTGCTGCCTGATTTTGCTAAAAACAGAAGATAAAGCGATGTAAAGGTTTTCCCATTTTTAAGCTGAATATCAAATTTATCCTGGCAAGCAAATGCCATTATCCCAAGTAACACTGTTAAAATAAGCTCGGCGGCAGCTCCTGTTTTATAATTTATGTAACTTATTAACTGTTGTGCAAAAGTGGGAAGTGTCTGGAATTTAAGACAGAGTTCTATGTTTTGCGTTGAACTGTTTTTTTTAGACATACATCCTATCTAACTCCTCTTTTAGATTAATTAATAAGACTACGATGTAACAACCACTCATCAATTTCTGATTCAAGCCATCCAACTGATTGTGTTCCAAGCTTTCTTTTCTTTGGGAACGTTGGATCATAGCGTGGCGATCTCGGGTTCAACCAGTCATAGATCGTGGCTCGTGAGATACCAGTTTTATGGATAACAGCAGGTAAGCGGAGTATCCTGATTGCTGATGAAGTGTTCATACTAGTTTGCCTCTTGTTAGCTCAGTTTGGTTCCAGCAAAGAATAGCTGCAAGGATTCTTCGAAAAAATACGGCTAGCAAAGATTTATTTTTAACAGGTTTAACTTGTTGATATTGTGGGGCTAAATGTTTTCTATTAAAGTTTTTAGTGAAGAAATTAGTCGAAAACGCAGTGCTCTCTCCAGTGAGTTGAAAGACTGTGAATGGAGCAAGTATGCCCAAATTCTGGATGAAAAACATACCGGCATGCAGGCTGAGTTGACTATGATGAAAGAGCGGGTCTGGAACTCCAAGAAGTTTGGTCCCGGAATATTATTGTATTCATTATCTTATTTGAAGGAGCATAGCTACAGTGACTCTCATAAGGACTTTCCATCAAATGAGAAAAGCATCGAGTTAGCTAAGCTTATTGAACGTTATTGGAGTACATTGGAGGCTGAACTTCTGAGAGATAATGTTGCTGTCATTATTCCTGAATATATCTCTATGGATGAGCTTTTTAAATTTCACCTTAGATATGCACAGAAGTGCTATAAATGGGGGGAGTTAGTTATATCAGACAATGAGGATGTTGCATTTGAAGCATTTAAAAAAGCATCTGAGTTATTTGATAAAAGCATGGGGATGGTTTGGTATAAGATCTCTGTAGATAAACAAACTAAACTTTTATCTACTAGGAATAGATCAGGAAGAAACGGTGGAATAAAAAAATCTGAAATGTATCGACCTATTCAGGAAAAACTGGTGGAACTTATCAATGATTTGGCTCCTGAAGAAGGATGGAGAAGTAAAGCTGCAGCGGTTAATGTTCTCATTGAACCTTTGTGGCTATTTATAGAGGAGTCAAAATTGAATATTAATAAGCAGGATAAAAAATACCGAATGCCAACTACCAGTCAGGAAGCCTTAGCCGATACTATTTTGAAATCATGGTCTACAAATGTTGAAAGTGTGAGGCAGGCTTTCGAGGACACTGTAAGCAGAAAAAAAAGAACTAGTCAGTTGTAGTAATCTTTTATGCGAATTTGGATAATAAGAATAAGCGCTCCCTATGAAGCGCTTATTCGTGTATTAGCCGACAAGCCTTATACCTCGAATGCCATCTCCAATCATATTTCCGTGATCAGCAGCCATAACGAAATCAGCCCACCATTGCATCATTGGACGACGCTGCTCCAGATAATCGCTGCGGTTATAAGCGCGACGAACTTCATTCTTGTCTACATGGGCAAGTGCTGCCTCAATGACATCAGGCGGAAAGCCTTGTTCATTAAGGGCTGTACTGGCGATAGATCGCAGGCCGTGTGAAACGAGCACCCCACCAAAACCTGCGCGTTTTAGCGATGCGTTTACGGTCTGACTGTTCATCGGCTGGTTTGGCTTGATGCGGCTGGGAAAGATAAATTCTCGATTTCCACTTAACGGCTTCATCATCTCCAGTATCGCAATTGCTTCATCTGACAATGGAACAGTATGGTCGCGGT